>Ga0181601_10000708_pt1 | contig 27681 bp, 28 predicted proteins | sample 041ome_8_FD_133020 | JGI IMG/M metagenome (GOLD analysis project Ga0181601, IMG submission 133020) | Coastal salt marsh microbial communities from the Groves Creek Marsh, Skidaway Island, Georgia - 041407BS metaG (megahit assembly) | ecosystem: Environmental > Aquatic > Marine > Intertidal zone... | reverse complement strand
GCTTCTCAGTGAACATTTCCCTATATTTATCGTCCATTAAATATGTATGCGCCCGTAGCTCAACTGGATAGAGTACCAGGTTTCGGCCCTGGGGGTTGGGGGTTCGAACCCTCCCGGGCGTACTTTTTAAAGCCAAGTTTGTTTAATCAAGCTTGGCTTTTTTATTGGGGTAATCAATTCCTTTTTCATTTACACGAGCAGGCCCAAACCTACCAGTATAACATTGGTGTTCATTATCATTATAATAGACCGCGCAATAACATACCACGGCCACAGAATTAAAGTGATGTAAGGAACAGCTTACAAGGTACTCTATAGGATAAAGAAATGGTTAAAAATCCATTATTATTCTATGCAGAAAGCAGTTCTATCCCAGCGTAATTCAGGTATTTTTTTTTCATTTAAGCTAACAAAGGTGCTTTACATGCTTTGGGCTTTGATTCTGGCTCAGTTTGCATTAACCCGTGGGGGGTACGGCCAAATCATTAGTCAATATGTGGAAACTGAATCTGGAACTAGCCCTAAAGGAATAGAGATATGGAATAATACAAAGGATACCTTGCATTTTGCGAGTTATCCGTTATCTGTATGGAAGGGAACCAATGGGGCCGATCCTAGGCTGGATTTCATTCTGGAGGAGGGGAGCTTGGCACCCACAAGAGTTTTGGTTATAGGCACCTCTGATATGGAAGTTAGTGCGACAAATCAAGGGGCTACTTTTTACAATGAGAATTTCACCTTTAATGGGGACGATGCTCTAGTGATTCAATACGGGGACTCGATCACCGATGTATTTGGAACCCCGGGTCTAGATCCAGGGGTGGCATGGTCAGGATCTGGTGTATCCACTAACAATGTGAATCTAGGCCTAAACTTTGGTGTTCTACGGGGTGATGTAGATGGTTGGGCGGATCCAAGTATTCGGTTCGAAGAATTATCTGCTTTACCAAGTGAGGAGGTTGAAACAAGCGGATTATCTCATTTGGGATTAGCGCCTGCTACTACAAAGGCCTTAGAAAATGCTGGTCAATGGCATTTGCTAAGCATCCCTAAAAGTGGAGCGACCTTATCAGAGATCGCCGATGATGTGCTGATTCAAGGGGTTCCAGAAAGCCCGTATTCTGCGCATAATCCGAATGTTTTTATGTATGATGAGCATGGAAAATGGAATGTTCCTAACTCTTTGGACGCGCCAATTGGGGAGGGCCTAGGCTTGGCCTTATATCATTTTGGTAAGTTAGGTAATTCAGGGGATGTATCGGCGGTATTGGATGTAACAGCGCCGCAGTTAGATGCTGATGTGGGAGTAGCACTGAATAGGGGTGGGCTTAGTGCGTTTACTTTGGTTGGTAATCCCTTTGCATCATATTATAATCTAAGCAGCATTGAGCTGAATCAAGGTTCCTTACAGCAAGCCGTTCATATTTGGGACCCTTTAGAGTCTAGCTATGAGTCGGTTATGCAATCGAGTGATTTTGTGCTATCACCTTGGCAAGCTTTTTGGGTGGAGACTGCTGATACACTGGCCGATAGTTTATACTTCCCTAAAGAGGGCCGTAGCTACCTGAGTGGTTTTAGTGGGCAAGAGAAAGTTAGGGAGAATGGATGGGAACTGAAATTCAGTTTCCGTTCTGATTTAACACTAGACAAGGCCCTCACGTTATATTTTCATACATCAGCTTCTTATGAATGGGATATTTATGATGCGTCTAAAGTAGTACCTATTACACAGTGGTTGGGCATTCTGGGTATTGAAAAAGAAAGCAGATTAAAGTCAGTAGAGTCGTTACCCAAGGATATAGAGAAGCCTATTTTACTGCCCCTTAGGTTAATAACGAATGTATATGATGAGCAATTTACCATTGAGTGGAAGGGAGTAGAAACTTTGCCATTGACTTTATCCATCGTGTTGATTGACTATGAGACAGGGGACCGAATTGATCTTTTTTCGAACGAATACTATCAATTCACTATAAAGCAAAATTCCTCAGCCCAGTTCTCACTAGTAGCACCGAAGGATTCAGAGTCTCACCGGTTTGCCCTATTGCTACAAAATAATCCCGACGTTTCCACGAGTATGAAGGATTCGAGCGCTCCAGAAGCTGAGCTTGGCAGGGTTGTTAGCTTAAAGCCAAATTACCCGAATCCATTTAACCCAAGCACGACCATAAACTATCGTGTATCTAAGGCAACCCACGTGCAATTAAAGGTATTCGATTCTCTAGGGCGCTTAGTGACGGTGTTAGAGAACGGGTTTCATGAAACAGGTGAATATCATACCGAATGGAAGGCGAGCAATGAGGCATCCGGTGTTTTTTTCCTGCAGCTTATGAGCCAAGAAGGAGTGTTAACCCAAAAAATGCTGCTTCTCAAGTAGAGATCAGTCAAGACACTTTAGAATTACAACAAAGAGAGAGGTCCACTATGAGTTCATTATGTCCAAAAATTGGTTATCACCGAATAGGTTTAGTCGTATTTTTAATTGTTAATAGCTTCATGGTTGTAGAATTAAATGCACAACCAAGTTTTCCTTCTACACCTGATCCAGCACCTATTGATGGCGGATTGGGACTCTTAGCCGCTGCTGGTAGTGCTTATGCGTATAAGAAGCTTAAATATTCAAAAGCCAATATTAACAATCCAGATGAGCCTGAGTAAGGCATATATAAAAAAAGACCACTCTGTCTAAGTGGCCTTTTTAAAATTAGGGTCTAATATTTATTGTCTTTAAAAAAGATATTCGCCGGTCAAGGTCAATTATCAAGGGTCTATTGTATAACTCTAAATGCGTTAGTTATAGAGTTATCGTCTCCCTTTTTGAAATACTTAAATCTTTTTTAAAAAAAAGTTTCGATGAGTAGACTTTTCTTGTATAATCCATCTAGCTTATGCTCTAAACGAATATTTTGATACATGTTTAAACGAACTTTTTCTTTTTTCCCCACTTTATTTTTAGTGACTTTATTTGGTCTTTTTACCTTTGAATTTTCGACGGTAGCTGCTCAAATGCCTGGAAACACAACAATGGAAGAGACTCATGAACAAAAATGGGCTATTGCATTGCACGGTGGAGCAGGTTATGTCTCTCCCGATATGCCAGAAGAAAGAAAGGCTCGTTATATGGCTGCTTTAGATTCCGCTTTGGCCATAGGGGTAGATATTTTAGAACAAGGGGGTTCATCCCTAGACGCCGTTGAACAGACTGTTCGTTTTTTAGAAGACAACCCACTATTCAATGCCGGCCGTGGAGCGGTTTTTACCAGCGAAGGAAAAAATGAGTTAGATGCTGCAATTATGGATGGTTCACAGATGAACGCAGGAGCAGCGACTGGCCTGACAACGGTTAAACATCCAATATCGTTGGCCCGTATTATCATGGAAGAATCGAGGCACATTTTATTCGCTGGAGACGGTGCCGAGCAGTTTGCAGATCAAACCACCGTAGAGCGAGTAGATCCAGAATATTTTAAGGTACCGGCTAGATATGAAGCTTGGAAGCGCGCCAATGAAAACCGAGGATATTTGGAATCACAACCTAATAATGGGTGGAAAATGGGAACAGTTGGTTGCGTAGCGGTAGATAAAACGGGCCGCTTAGTAGCGGGTACATCAACAGGAGGAATGACCAACAAGAGGTATGGGAGAGTTGGTGATGTGCCTATAATTGGATCAGGAACCTATGCCGATGATCAAGTAGCGGTGTCGGCAACTGGTTGGGGAGAACGTATTATGCTTAATGTTTCTGCTCATCGCTTGGCTAGCCATATGCGGTATACAGGTGCTAGTTTGAATGAGTCGATGGATTATTTGGTCTATGAATTACTGAATGAAGGAGAGGCTGGGTTTATCGCTGTAGATCGAGAGGGTAATATCTCAATGGAAACGAACACGGGTTCTATGTTTCGCGCATCTCAAAGCGAAGGTGGAGAGAAGACCGTAGCCATTTGGAAGTAATTCTATTATCCGCGATGAAAGCGGTCACGTAACTCTTGGACATAGACACCAATATCGTTTCGCAATTCATGGAAGCGTTCATGAAGGCCTAGATATTCGGATTTTTTGAATAACCCCTTTCCCTTTAGTTGCACTAATCGATTCAGTCCATTATTTGCATACAACAAAGATCGTTTGGTGTAGGCAATATTGGCCCCCATGTATTCATGGTCAAATCCAAACGAGTATCCTCCGGCTAATTTGGCCCCTATTTTTAGGGTTTCTTCAACAAAGTCGTCAATTTCGGGGCTTTGGTGTTTTTCATCGATTGATAGTGCCCATCGTAAGACATCAATAGCTAGATTTTTTGACCGCGAGTATATTCGTAGATTATCTAAACTTCCGTAGTTCGAGTACGCAAAATCCTCGCTTAAGGCTTTCCATTCTTCTCCTTCGTCAAAATCCATTTCCGCTTCTTCGTCATATTCTTCTAGAGCGTTAAATGGAAATTCATCTTCATCAAACTCATCTTCGTCTTCCCAATCTTCGTCGTCAGGGAAATACGCCTCATCTAAGAGTAATTCTTCTTCTACATAGGCTTCGAAAGCATCATCTTCATTAACACTTTCCTCGAGTAAAGTAATCCAGCGGGGGGTAGAGCCACCACGAGGGTCCGTGGTGATGAATTTCCTTAATTGATCACTCTTTTTCTCTACTTCTGAAATATGTGCATCCCACTGGTGTTCGTCCCAAAGTTCATCATCGGAATGGCTGTATTGCATATGAATGGAGCAATGAAGGTTAAGGTTTATTAAAAAAGCTGAATTTGTCACCCTTAGTCAAGAGCAAGTGGAAAAATACGGGTTTTTGTGGATAAATAAGTGTGTCAGCAGAAAAAAAGATTCAATCATTAAAGCAACAGAAAAAGACTAAAGTCGTTCCAGTACACCCACTACTACCCGTGTTAATTGAGGTTCTGCCATAGCGGCGGCTTCTAACACATCATCCAGGCTTACGGGTTCAAGAGCATCGGGGAAACATTCATCGGTAATCACCGATACCCCGAGCACCTCCATACTCATGTGTACTGCTGCAATCACTTCTGGTACTGTGGACATGCCCACCACATCGGCGCCTAGTTGTCGCATATATCTATATTCCGCCTTGGTTTCCATCATTGGTCCAGATACGGCTAAATAAACTCCTTGATGCATTTTTATCCCCGCATCGAGGGCCACTTGCTCAGCTGTGGCCAATAAACGCTCGGTGTAAGGTTGAGACATATCTGGAAATCGAGGACCTAAATCAGGGTCATTGGGGCCAATTAGAGGGTTATCCCCTAAGAAGTTAATATGGTCGTTAATGAGCATGATATCTCCACGCTCAAAATTGGGGTTCAATCCGCCACAGGCGTTGCTTACTAATAACGTTTGTATTCCTAACATCTTAGCTACTCGAACTGGGAAGGCGATTTGGTTCATGGAATAGCCCTCGTAATAGTGAAACCGCCCTTGCATTGCCATTATGGATTTACCGCCTAGATAACCTATTAATAGTTTACCCGCATGGCTTTCTACTGTGGACACAGGAAAGTGAGGTATTTCCTCGTAAGGCAATTCTACTTCAACAGTCATTTCTTCCGCTAATTGTCCTAGGCCAGTTCCCAATATGAGCAAGTATTCTGGGTCAATAGGTAGGCGTTCTTTAATGAATGCAACAGCCTCGGCTCGCTGAATTCTAGCTTGTTGTAATGGATTGCTTGACATATGGTAATCTTATTAGTCTAATTCGTCTAAGAAGGTATTCATGAAGTCATCGTCATCAAGACTTGAGCTGGATGTTTCCTTCTTTTTTTCAGGGGTATTTGGTTCTGATTCTACGTCTTGGTCATCGGCTAATATATCATCGGCCTCCGGGTTCATGGTAATATCATCTGTTTCGCCACTGTTGTTGGATATCGAGGAATTATTAGTTTGATCTAGGCTAGGCTTGGTTGAAACAGATGGGGAAGCATTCGACTCATCGACGGGTTCATCGATGGGATCGAAAATATGGAATTCGTTGGCCGCAAATTTTTCGACCATACCTATATTGTTGTCTAAAAATTGTTGAAAGCTTTGAATCATTTCATCTCGGCGTTCGAGTAATCGTATCATCTCCTGCCGTATGTTGGAGCGCTGTTGTTGCGCTTCTTGAATCATCCGATCGGCTTCCATATGAGCCCGGTCCATAGCTGTTTTAGCTTCATTTCTAGCCTGCTCCATTTTTTGAGCTACCGACTCCTTTGTCGTTTGTAGGGTCTCATGAATAGCCTCTTCCACCTTCTCATAGTGGGTTATTCTCTTGTTGAGCCCTTGTACTTGTTCTTGTAACTCACTGTTTTTTTGTTGGAGCTGTTCCACTTCGCTGGCCACTAAGGCTAAAAAGGATTGAACCTCCCCAACATCATAACCGCGAAGAGATTTATCGAATTGATGCTGTTTAATTTCGAGCGGTGTTAATTTCATACTGCTTATTCCTTCGTTCTTTTTAGAATTTGATCATCATCCTGCTGTCTAACAGAAGGCTCATCGTTGACCCTGCGTTCTAACTGTTCTATTCGATGTTGCAGGTGTTCGATATGCCCACGTAAATCATTGGCTTCCCTAGCACTAAAGAGCCTCTTTTCTTCAAGGGCCAGTTCTTTTTCTTTGTACGAAAAAATCATTCCGCCACCAATGGCGACAATCGCAATAACAGCAAACCAGGGTAAACCAAATAACATAACTAGAGGGATTAATTTAACTTATACATTATTTCAGAAATCTATTCAACACAATACGAAAAAAGGACGAAAAGGTTGAAAGCTAACCTTAATAAATCTAGGCTCTACTTCCAAAAATAGAGCTTCCAATTCTGAGCATGGTACTACCCTTGTCCAAAGCTAAAGCATAGTCATTACTCATTCCCATTGAGAGTTCGGTTAACTCAGGATAATCAGCATTATGGCGCTGCTGAAGATTTCGGAGTAATTCAAAAGAGTCTGAAATTGCAGTCTCATCTTCGGTAAACTTAGCCATACCCATAAGTCCACGAACAAGAATATGGTCAAGTGTTCCTGCGTGGGTAAGCAATTCGTCTAATTCATCGGCTTCACAACCACCTTTTTGGGGCTCTTCACTTATATTAACCTGAATTAGGACGTTGATTATTCGGTTATGTTGAGCTGCTCGCTTATTAATTTCGTTTAACTGTTTTACTTTGAACACCGAATGGATCCAATGTACATGCGCTGCAATAAACTTTATTTTGTTGGTTTGAAGTGTACCAATCATATGCCACTGTAGGTCATCGTGGTCTAGGGATTCGGCTTTCTCTTGTAGTTCTTGCATTCTATTTTCACCAAAATGACGCTGCCCAGCGGCATAGGCTTCTTCGATCAAGTGTAATGGCTTGGTCTTACTCACCGCGACTAAGGTTATCTCTTCTCTGTTTCTCCCACCCGCAAGACATTGTTGCGTAATTGATTCTTCTATTTTAGCTAGTTGTTCTGTTAATACAGACATAGAGTAGGATAAATAAATGTTATTACTTTTAACTTAGTGTTATTAGCCTTATTTTTAAAGCTCACTATTAATTGAAGTTAACCAATTTTTGGTACTGAAATTTAAGATGTACATACCTTTCTACTCGTGCTTATCATGCTCAGGCACCTATTGTTCGAGTCACTTTCCAATTCCTCACTCTCATAGTTTAGGAAGATAAGTGAGTCTACACATCCGACAAATATCAACCTTTTTGAATCAGTGGGCTCCTCCAAGCGTCAAAATGGATTATGATAATGTTGGATTGTTGGTTGGAAATCCAGATACCCCGGTTACTAGTATACTTACCTGCTTAGATGTGACCGAAGATATTGTTGAAGAAGCGATTCAAAAGGGGTGCAATCTCATTGTCGCTCATCATCCACTCATATTCAGTAAAATTGGACGCATAAATCCGACGCACTCACAAGGTCGAATTATTTACTCACTTATTAAAAATGATATAGCCCTACTGGCTGCTCACACTAATTTAGATGCAGCACTAGATGGAGTTTCATTTGCGTTGGCAAATACGCTTGGATTAGATGGTCTACGTTTTTTAAAGGCAAGTGAGCCAATTTCAAGAAAAATAAGACTGGTTACTACGCACAAAGAACCTGGGGCGGTCCTAAAACTGCTAAACTATTATTCGGCCGAGGATGCGCACTTTTTCAATGTAGAAAACAGATCTGACGGTGTTGTATGTTTTGAAGCCACTATTGATCAGCATTTGTTAAAGGAATTAAAAGCTGGACTAAAAAAAGAAGGATTACTGAAAGAAGGAAAATTTCAAGTAACTCAGTTAGCATCTCCCTCAAAAAATTATGGCTATGGAGTCATTGGGCATTATCCAGAAGAGGGCGTTGGGATGAATGAATTTCTACACCTGGTATCTAAAGCACTCAATTTGAAAGCAATCAGATATTCAGGTTCTGTAGATCGCATAAAAAAGGTAGCGGTTTGTGGAGGCTCAGGTAGTATGCTGAAAAAAGAAGCTATAGCAGCAGGAGTACAAGCATTTGTTACGTCCGACATTAAATATCATGACTATTTTCTAGAAAAAGAGAATTTTATGCTGTTGGATGTGGGACATTATGAAAGCGAGTACCCTATTGTAGAGGCACTAAAGAATGAACTCAGTGAAGCATTTGAGCAGGTTGATGTGCTGATGACTCAGCGAATAACCAATCCCATGAACGTCTATCTCCCTGACCAAGAATTAAAAACCCATCAAACACCCGAATAACATACATGAAAGAAGTACTGCAGCAACTCGCTAATCTCCAGTATATCGATAGTAGAATTGATGAACTAAAACAGCTAAGAGGAGACCTTCCAGAAGATATTTTGGATGTTGAAACCGACATTGCTCGTCTAGAGGCTAAACAAGCCAAGTTAGAGCAAGAAGACAAAGACTTATCTGTTGAATTGAATCAGCTTGAATTGGATATAACTAGTTCCACAGAAAAAGTATCAAAGTACGAGGAACAGCAACTCACAGTCAGAAATAATCGGGAGTATGATGCCCTCACTAAAGAAATAGAGGTCCAAAAACAGGTTATTGAAAAAGCTCATCTTCGAATAGAAGAAGCCAAAAAACGCAAAGAGTTAGTTGCTCCAGAAAAAGCAATAATTGATGAAAAACTGGATGATGTACGCACCGATCTTGACAAAATGAAAGCTAACCTTGATATGGTCATGAGTAGCACACAGGATGAAGAAGATCAGCTCATTGTTAAGAGAGAAGAAGTAGTCAAAAACATAGATCCACGATATCTTCGCAATTACAATCGATTGCGAGATGGCCTAACTAACGGTATTGCTGTAGTTGCAATGGATCGAGGAGCCGCATTTGGCATGAGCCTTCCTCCTCAAACTCAGGTAGAAGTGCGCCGGATGAACAAAATCATTTTCGATGAAAGTAGCGGGCGTATCGTAGTTGATAAGGCTTTTTTCGACAAAGCCAAAGAACAGCTAAGTTTCTGATTCACTTAAAATACTTGTATCTTTAATTGAATGCATTGGACAATCGCCTTGGGTCGCTTCGGCGCCTAGGGAGGAAAGTCCGGACACCAACAAGTACCGTGCTCAGCGATCCAATAGGCGTAGCTGAGGGTTTGCTTCGGCAAATACAGAAAGTGCAACAGAAAATAAACCGCTTCTTCGGGAGTAAGGGTGAAAAGGTGAGGTAAGAGCTCACCGCCTCTTGTCGTGAGACAGAGGGCATGGTAAACCTCACGGGGTGCAAGTTCACGCAGGCAATACGTGCCACTTGTCATAACGTTGCCGGGTGGAACGCATTAGATAAATGATTGTCGTTTCGAATGCTAAAGTGCTAATTCGAAATACAGAATCCGGCTTATAAATGTATTCAGCCAAATATGGAGCTCTCGTCCGAAAGGTCGAGAGCTCTTTCTATTATATGAGCCAAACTTAGTACATTCAATTTTTGATGAACTAAATACTCTAAACTAGTTACTGGAGACTTAGTACTGTATATATAATACAGTACTTTTGGTCAAGGGTTGAATCGAACACCTTCCTTGATGCTTCGTTTCATTTGGCGCTTAACATCTTTTTCTTTAATGCTATCGCGCTTGTCGTAAAGCTTCTTACCCTTTGCTAAGCCAATTTGTAGTTTTGCCTTACCCCGTACAAAGTATAGCTTCAGAGGTACAATGGTATTTCCCTTTTGTTGCACCCCTTTATCAAGAGCTCGTATTTCTTTTTTGTGTAGAAGGAGCTTTCGATCCCGTTTAGGCTCATGATTCATGTAAGAGCCATGATCATATGGTGAAATATGGAACTCTTTAAGCCAGACTTCTTCTCCTTGAACAAAGGCAAAAGCATCGGTAAAATTTGCTTTACCAGCACGGAGCGATTTTACTTCGGTTCCCTGAAGCGAAATACCTGCTTCAAAAGTTTCCACGATGGTGTATTCATGGAAAGCTTTTCGATTGCTTATAGTGGGTGTGTTATTTTTTTTTTCGCTCAAAAGGGTGGTGATCCAAACCTATTTATAGTGTAAAGCCAAATTCTTCAAGATTGGCGACCACATCGTCCGCGGGTGCACGGTTCCCAAAAGTAGCGTAGATACCAAGTATTTGTTCAATCTCAGAAATGGCTTTTTCATTGTCTGGATTAATACGTAGAACTTTAACGTACTCACGTAAAGCATTATTCATCTTATCTCTCATATTGGTCACGTTTGAATCCCTATATTCCAAAAATAAACCGTAATTCAAGTGAGTCATTTCTCTTAACGTTAGAATTTCGGGGCTGTCAGGTTGTCCCGTTAACAATTCTAAGGCCTCCGTGTACTTGTCTTCTGCTACTAGATTGTCAATTTGGAGGGCTATGTCCACAGTGCTGGATACGGTAGAGTTTTGCTCTTCACTACTAGATGAGCAGGACATGAAACTAACACTGAGTACGCATATGCCTAGGATGGAAAAAATATTTTTTGAAGTGTTCATGAATGTGGAATAGGGGTTACAGTTTTAGTCAATACAATGGTGGAATTATAAGAAGCTTAAGTGATAATTATAGGTCTTAAATCAGAGATTATCACTTTTTTACGGTGCTGCTCTGGATAAAATAGATTGTTGAAAAGTCGAAATCTATGTTGATGTAGGGGTTTATATTATTCAAAATATGTTCTATAACTAGTATATCATCAATCAAAAAGTGTTTGTTATGATGCAAATTAGCCCCAAAATACCGTTCGCATAAGGCATAAATTGTATCGTGTTAACTAATTAAGGTTAGTGGATTAAGGCTAATACACAGTATAAAAATAAGCATACTTACCCAGCCTAAGAATGTACGCCCGGGGCTCAAGGGTTCTTCATACCGTACGGGTGGATGCTCAATTTTCACAACATACGCAGTGAAGAAAGACCAAAAAAGCCATAGTACCGATCCCTCTTGTGCGAATGAGGGGGTCCATACATAAAGAAAAAATCCACTCATTAATAGAGAAAGAGGAATCATAGTTCCCATCCAATACAAGTGTTCTTTGTAGGCTTTTTTCATGAGCAAGCTAAGCATGATGGTCCAAATCCCCCAGGCATATCCTATAGAACCAAAGCCGTGGGTGGTTAAATAGTTTTGAAAAAGAGGGACAGCCTCAATACCGGCTAGAATGGTTAAGCCCCCATAAAATATTCGTGCGATAATACGGTGTTTTTCATAGCCCACTAGACTATACAATATATGACCCCCATCGAGTTGTCCAACGGGCATTAAATTAAGAGCTGTGAAAAATAACCCAAACCAACCGGCTAGCAGGAATGGATAATGCATGATTTCATACATAGGTGGTGCTGAAGGGAAAAAAGAGGCTATAAAACTATACAAAGGGGTTTTGCCAAATAAAAAAACCATTTGTCCTTCCATTAATGATGGCAGAGGAGGATAGTTCCCAAACTCATTAAAGTGATCAATGAGCATTTGGTGATCCCCAAATTCGTTTAAAAAACTGGGTCCAGGAAGCGTAAGAAAGCCAATGATGAGAATAGCTAAGGAAACGATAAATCCGGCAAGAGGACCAGCTGCCCCAATATCAAATAGACTTCGAGTACGTTGAATCCGTTGGCGAATTTTTATAACAGCCCCTAATGTTCCAATCCCTACGGGTAAGGGTATATAATAAGGTAAGCTAACACGAACTCGATGATATACTGCGGCAAAGTAATGGCCAAATTCATGAACAGTTAAAAAACTAAGCAATAATGAGGCAAATAACGCCCCAGCCTTAAGATCTTCGTTTGTTGGAAATGGAAAGCTAAAGCCTGCGAGTGTTTTAATTTGCAAACCCTTACCTACTAGTAAGGTACTTACGATACTAACGGAAATAAAGGTCAAAATGAAAAGAATACCGTGGATAAAAAGCTCTTTTAAGGTAGGTCTGTCATTCTTGGGTTCAAGCGCTTCGTTGTTCCAGTGCTCTTGACTCGATCGATCAACCGGAAAGGGATTATCTGAGCGTTCTGAGGATGGGGTTTCAGGCATTGATTATGATTCTATTGGTTGCTTTATCATGGGGACTCATGTAGGAGAGGGAGTTCTATGTATAGGTAAGGTCATACAACGGGCTCCGCCTCGGCCTCTACACAATTCATGTCCCTCAAATCCTATAGCAATTTTATTGTTTGTACTCTTATGCTTAGACCAATCATAGTTTTTGTTGCCATATTCCTCTAGGAATTCATGAGTTTTTAAATAGGTATATCCATGCTCTTCTAAGGCTTTAAAGGTATAGGTATTTCTGTCATACCCCATTATTAATCCTGGTGCTAAGGCAAAAACGTTAGCTCCATCCGTCCACTGTTCCCGCTCTTGCTGCACTCCCTCACTCCCACCACAGGAAATGAACGTGTACTCCCTGCCAGTAAATTCTTCCAAAGCCTCTTTTATATGATAGCGGGATTCCACCACGATCTGATCGTCCTGCTTCCGTAATGCCACCACATTATTTGCTTTATACTGAAAAACGGGTGGGTAAATGACGCATTCATACTCGCTTGCAAAAGTAAAGATGGTGTCCAGGTGCATAGAGGATCGTTGTTTAGGTATGTCGATAGCTAAAATAGTTTCAACTCCTCCAGTCATTAGGGATTCAGCAGCTTTTAGCACCCCAGCAAAAGAGCTTCTTTCGCTGATCCCGACAAGAATTAACTTTTCAGATGCCACCAAAATATCACCACCCTCGATAGACTGCTCTGCCGGAAGCTGTATGATGGAATTACGGACCGAATCAAATAAAGGATGGTAATGGACTAGGGTATCCATGAGTATGGACTCTCTTAGTCGGGCTGGTGTAGCTGCCCTAGATAAGATAATTTGATTTCCAATTACAGCAGCTAAATCGCGAGTGAATAAAAGGTTTGGAATGGGATGAATTGGAATGTTGGCTAGTGCTCGTAGCCTATTTTCTGAGGTTAGGCCATTCGTGCTTTTTGGACCGGACAGGGTGGACATATGTTTAGCAAAACTATCAGAACCTTCAATGGCCCAGAGCAACAAATCAGATGGCTCTAAGGCTTCTAATTCTGTCCGAACAAGGCTCAAGGGAAGGTTGGGAAATGCTTTGATCAGTTCATCTATGAAGTATTCTCTGGCTTCTTTTTGTTCAAAACATTGGCTAAATAAGGTGCGTATTTCATAAACCTGAGTTGGATCTTTCATGATAGTTTTGAAGACCTCAAGCATATCCAAGTGTTCTTCTCGGGCATGTTCTTCAAATATAATGTCATCGAAAAGTAACTCGTGTTTCATCCCAGGATGTACCCAAGACAACTCAGGGCCAGGAGTGTGAACAATAACCCCGCTTAAATGGGAAATTTCAGAAGAAACGTTGAGAGCCATACGCTGGTTTAGTTACAATGTCACAGTTCACCTCAAATATACGCTTTAGTATTGCCATTATTAAGCGGAATTGAATGTCTCCATTTAGTATTTTGAACCCATGTCTACCCGTGCAGAAATAGAATCACTTATGTTTTTGTTGGAGGATCCCGATCCATTTGTTCAGGAGCAAGTCCAGCTTCGGTTGATGGAGCTAGGGGATCGTGCCGTACCCTTGCTAGACCAGATACGTGTCCAAACCAAGGATAAAGAAGAAAAAAAGCGAGTGAAGGACGTACTTCATAAACTCACATTTGCTACGCTTAAAGAAGATTTTGCTGAGCTATTGCTAGAAGGTATAGGTAATCGCGCGCAACTGGAACGGGCTGTTATCATGCTTGCACGGTTTGGCCATCCAACCTTACGAGAATCCGAATATGTGAAAACCCTAGATCATTTCGCAGATATGATTCGTCCTAGCTTGCGGTACAAACGAAGCGAGAGGGAAAAAATGCGCATCCTCATGAAATTTATCTTCGAGGATTTAAATTTCAGGGGTGACAATAAGGATTATCATAATCCAGCCAACGGGTTTATTGATCAGGTAATTGAACGAAGAAAGGGGCTTCCAATATCTCTGAGTTTAGTGGCAATGTTTATTGCGCGACGACTTCAATTACCTGTTTTTGGTGTGAACATGCCTATTCATTTCATGTTGGCCTTTGTGGGTGAAAAAGAAGAACAACTTATCGACCCTTATGATCAAGGGGCTGAGGTAAGCTACGACCAGTGCTACTTCTTTTTAAAAAAGAACAATGTCACACCAAAGCCGGAACATTTTAAGATGGCTTCCGATATAGATATTTTAGCTCGTTGTATTAGAAATTTAATGCATAGTTACGAGCGAAACGAGGAACATGATCGGGTACAGGAGTTAAAAAGTCTACTGGGATTAGTAGAAGGGGAAGCAGTTTAGTAGGTTATATAGCTTAGGTGAGTAAAATTAAGCGTATGTTGCTGAATTAGGTAGAAAAAGGTCGTATTTTACTCTTTTAATTTAATCAAAGCTTCATGAGCACAACGGCTACCGCCGATACAAGTATTTCTACCGAGGCCTTAAAGCGGCGTACATTTGCGATTATATCACACCCAGATGCAGGTAAGACGACTCTCACCGAAAAGCTGTTGTTGTATGGTGGAGCTATTCATGAAGCGGGTTCTGTACGGGCTCGTAAGGCCTCCCATCATGCCGCTTCAGATTGGATGGCCATTGAGAAGGAGCGAGGTATTTCGGTAACCTCTTCAGTTATGCGTTTCGAAAAAGATGGTATTAAGTATAATTTGTTGGATACCCCAGGTCACAAAGACTTCTCTGAGGATACACTACGCACGTTGGTGGCCGCCGATTCTGGATTAATGGTCATCGATGTGGCTAAAGGAGTTGAGGAACAAACTGAAAAGCTGTTTGAAGTGTGTAAGTTACGTGAAGTTCCGGTGATCACCTTTGTAAACAAGTGTGATCGTCCCGGGATGGAACCATTGGAAGTACTCAGTAATATAGAGAATAAGCTTGGAATTGAGGCTGTTCCCGCAAGTTGGCCTATGGGATATGGGCAAAAATTTCAAGGTATTTATGATGTTCAGGCAAAAAAAGTACATGTGTATGAAAAAGCCGATCATGGAGCTAAGAAGGCAATAACGGAATTAGTAAGCCCAGAAGAGGCATTAGATAGAAGTAATTTATCAGACCTAGAGAAAGATGCATTTTTAGAAGAGCTAATGCTTATTGATGACATGTATGAAGGCATGGATCAGGATCTTTATAATGCAGGTAAAGTAACCCCTGTTTTTTTCGGGAGCGCGTTAAATAATTTTGGGTTGGATGTATTCTTGCATTATTTCCATCGCTTGGCTCCACCACCCCAAGGCTATGAGTACTCCAAGGGAGAGAAACGAGGATTAGAAGACGAATTTTCTGGTTTTATTTTTAAGATGCAGGCCAATATGAATCCAGGCCATAGAGACTGCGCGGCCTTTATTCGCATCGCATCAGGAAAATTTGTAAGAGGGCAGGATGTAGTTGTTGCACATACAGGAAAGAAATTAAAATTGGCCACGCCACATACCCTTATGGGGGATGACCGGCAGTTATTAGAAGAAGCTTACCCGGGTGATATTGTGTCCATTTTTAATCCTGGAGATTTTCGTATAGGAACGACAGTCTATGCTAAAAATCCGGTTCAATTTGACATTATTCCGCTTTTTACTCCGGAGCATTTTCAAAAAGTTGCTACCAAAGATCCTTTCAAACGGAAACAATTAAGGGAAGGCTTGCAGCAGCTTTCTGAGGAAGGAGTAGTCCACGTGTTTGAAGTACCTAATGGAGTGGGAAATGAACTTCTATTAGGTACCGTTGGGGTTTTGCAGTTCGAAGTAGTAGAACATAGAATGAGAGAAGAGTACAACGTAGATCTAGTTAAAACACCCGTTGCCTATCACTGCGCAAGATGGTTACCTAACGATAGAGCCGATATAATTTCGAAGTTGGAATCGGCCTACTCAACCCATGTAACAAAGGACATGGAAGAAAATCCAATTGTACTTTTTGACTCTATGTACGCCCTTCAACAGGCCGAGGAAAAAGTCGGAGCCCAGCACCTATTTAAGTTTAAGCAAGGTTAACCCAAAAAAACAAAGACACATGTCTTCAATTAAAGATCCAGTAATGAGCACGCTTACTATTGAGCTTGCCAATCTAGATCTAAAAAAACATACGCAAGCAATTATTAACCTATTAGACCTGTTTTCTAAAGATAAAATGGGTCAAAATGAACCCCTTGAAGAGGGTATAAAAAAAGACGTCATTCAAGAGCTAAGAAAGCATCCAACTACCTTGGTTTTTTTGGCTTTTAAGGACGAACAACCCATAGGTTTGGTGACGGCCTTTTTAGGCTTTTCAACCTTTACTGCTAAACAAACTCTTAAAATTCACGACTTGGTGGTGCATCCCGATGCACGCGGTCTGGGTGTGGGAACAAAACTCCTGGATTATGTTCAAGAAGAGGCCGAGCGGCGTGACTGTTCTAAGATAACGCTGGAGGTGCGGGAAGATAACCCCGCTAAGAAATTATATGAGCGCGAGGGTTTCGAGTTTGGTGAGCCTCGGTGGTGGTATATGACTAAGGAATTACCTGCTTAGCATCTTCAGCTAAAGAAAGTACCGCCTGTTGATACAAAGAGCTCGTATTGTAGCGTAAAATTGCATCTTTGACATTCCCTTCTATCTCGGTAAAGTGAGCTAAATAATTTGCCACTGAGCGAATGTTGTCGGGCATATGATACAGTCCTTGTCCTTCGCTGTTTTTCCACCATCTGTTTAACGAGTATGGGATAAATTGGGCATAGGACATAGCTCCTGCATAACTGGATTGTAAGCTCATAACATCCAGACCGGTTCTCTTACAAAAACGTAGCAATTCGATAAGTTGTGCCTCGGCAAAACTGTACCTATAATCTTCTGCCATCATGGAGATGTAGGCATTAAGCGGATTGTAACTACCTTTGTAGCGGCCAAATTCAGATTCCACCCCTAAAATTCCCATGATAATTTCTTTGGGGATACCAAATTCTTTTTCTGCAGCAAGTAGCTCAGCGGAGTATGTGGTATAGAATTCGGCTAATTTATTTTTCTTTATTTCGTAGGCTAGTATTTCTTTATAATCCTCAAAGCTTTCGATTCGACGTTCGGCGGAACGGGTAAATTTTTCGGTAATTCCCTCGATGTACTGAAACCTATCATCGGCAAGATATTCACTTAAGTCCCATCCCATGTCGTTGTATTGGCTAACTATTAAGGCAACGCGGCGCTGAATGTCTTCTGGCATACGATCAATGATTTCAGAAGATGGTGCAGAAGATTCCGTAGATTGTGCCTTCGTGGGCTTTCCTCCCATGAAAGCAATACAGAATGCGAGAGTGAGTCCATACCGAAGACTTTGTCGAAAAATGCGGTGTATTTCCCAAACAAATGCACTATTGCGAGGCCCTAAACGTGCTATTTTAACAAAACCGGGGCGTCTATTCTGTGATAAAGTCTCAGGCAAAAAGGGAAGGGGGTACATAGGCCTATTTTTTTCTACATTCAAATATTATATCTCAGTATACCAAAGATTTACTAAATACAGCAAGCGGTAGGTCCAGGATTTTCGTGGCAATCCCATATGACTATCAACTAGAAATGCCTTATATTTAAAGACTAAATAATGTTTCTCAATAATCCTTGTCATTTTGGGGGTAATCGGGTCATATAGGTATCTACTTTATGCGGTTCCGATAGCCCAAACCCAATCATATGAGGTAAATACAAACCCAATCGAAGAAAGAATATTATGGCTAAAGAATTTGATGTATGTGTAATCGGCTCAGGCCCTGGTGGTTATGTAGCTGCAATTAGAGCTTCACAACTTGGCTTTTCTACCGCAATTATAGAAAAACGACATCTCGGTGGGGTTTGTTTAAATATTGGCTGTATACCTACCAAAGCTCTATTGCGCTCTGCTGAGGTACTCGAGTCCATTCAACATGCTTCGGATTATGGAATTGAGGTGAGCGGATCTAAGGCAGATTTTGGTGGAATGGTTAAACGTAGCCGCGGTGTGGCCAATAAAATGAGTAAAGGGGTTCAGTTCTTGATGAAGGCCAACAAAATCCAAGTATTTATGGGTACAGGGGTTTTTGCTTCTAAAAATGAATTACAAGTTCAGGACGAATCGGGGAAAGAAACCGAACGAATTAAAGCAAAGCATTTTATCATTGCCACGGGAGCAAGGCCACGGGTGCTACCTAATCTTCCCATTGATGGAAAAATGATCATCGATTCAGAAGCAGCAATGACAATGGAAAAGCAGCCGAAGAAAATGGTTATTGTTGGGGCTGGTGCCATTGGGGTAGAGTTTGCCTATTTCTACCATACTATTGGCACAGAGGTTACACTAGTAGAATTACAAAAGAACTTAGTTCCTGTCGAAGATGCTGATGTTGGACGAGAATTGGGTAAAATCTACAAGAAGAAAGGCATTAATATCCTCACCGAGAGTACGGTTGAATCAGTTACCAAAAAAGGAAAAGGCGTTGAAGTAACTATTAATACCAAAAAAGGCGAGCAGATAGTAGAAGCGGATGTGGTGCTTTCGGCCGTTGGTGTAACTGGTAATGTGGAAGGATTGGGCTTAGAAGAAATTGGCGTTAAAATAGAACGAGGAGCCATAGTTGTAGACCGTTCTACCTATTCTACTGGAGTGGATGGTATTTATGCAGTAGGTGATATTATCGGTGCTCCTTGGTTGGCTCATAAAGCCTCTCATGAAGCCATTGTACTTGTTGAGCAATTGGCGGGTAAAAATCCAAAAGCCATTAATTACGAAAACATTCCTGGTTGTACTTACTGTGAGCCACAAGTAGCTTCTGTTGGGATGACCGAAGCCGCTGCTAAGGAAGCAGGTTATGAGGTAAAAGTAGGTAAGTTCCCATTGTCTGCCAGTGGCAAGGCAACGGCGCTTGGGCACGAAGAAGGTTTTGTAAAAGTAATCTTTGACGCTAAATATGGCGAGTGGTTAGGTTGTCATATGATTGGTTTTGGTGTTACTGAAATGATTGCAGAGGCAGTAGTTGCTAGAGACCTAGAAACCACTGGCCATGAGATTATCAGTGCTGTGCATCCACACCCAACTCTTTCTGAGGCGGTAATGGAAGCGGTAGCTGAGGCATATAATGAAGGGGTTCATTTGGGCACCCCTGTAAAACATTAAGCCGGTAACTCAAAGGCAATGTCATGAAGGGTGAAGCTGCGGACACTCGTTCTATATTAGAGGTTTATGACCTAGAACGAGTTGCGTATCGCAGTGTTTGGGATCTTCAAAGGCAACTTCAAGAAGCGCTTATTCAGCAAAAGAGAAAACCAGAACACACCCAGTATACCGACGACGATTTGGCGGATATGCTCCTTTTTGTCGAACACCCCCATGTGTATACCTTGGGCAAAAGTGGTAATACCGAGCATTTGCTGCGTTCAGTAACGGAGCTTAATGACCTGGAAGCGGAATTTGTTCCAGTAGATCGTGGAGGAGATATTACCTACCATGGCCCTGGGCAGATTGTGGGTTACCCAGTATTAGATTTGGATCGACATTTTACCGACATACACAAGTATCTTCGCTATTTAGAGGAAGTGCTTATTAGAGTATTAGCGCATTATGGACTTAAAGCGGGTAGAGCAGAGGGGCAAACCGGAGTTTGGCTAGAGGACCGTAAAATTGCAGCAATGGGTATTCGGTCGTCCAGGTGGGTAACCATGCATGGCTTCGCTTTAAATGTAGCTACTAATTTGGATTACTTTTCCCATATTGTCCCCTGTGGCATCCAAGACAAACAGGTTACTAGCATGCAGGTGGAGTTAGGAACGGAAGTCTCCATGGATTCGGTTAAAAAACAAATCGTTCAATGTTTTGAAGAAGTGTTTCAGGTGCGAGCCCAATGGGCAGGTACCATCAAAGAACTAGACGATAAAATTTCGTACTTTTAATATGGAATGCGCCATATGGCGGGCCATTAGTAGGTTAAATTGCCGTCCGTAATTGGACAGAGCAGCAAAGAGCAAGATTATGATTAAAGAATTGAATGTAGTAGATCGAGCTACTACTCAAAGAAGACCAGACTGGTTACGCGTAAAGCTTCCTTCCGGAGAAAAATTTAAAGAAGTACTCGACACAATTAATGAGCATAAGTTGAATACGGTTTGCTCTGAGGCTCGTTGTCCTAACATGGGCGAGTGCTGGGGAGCTGGAACGGCTACTTTTATGCTTCTGGGTGATGTGTGTACCCGCTCTTGCGCATTTTGTGCGATAAAAACAGGAAGACCGCCAGCTGAATTGGATTGGGAAGAGCCGCTTCGAGTAGCCGATGCTGCTCGTAAAATGGGCTTAAAACATGTTGTTTTAACTTCCATAAACCGTGACGATCGAAAGGATGGAGGAGCCCCTATTTTTGCCGCTACCCATACCGAGTTACGACGCGTAATTCCCGGAGTGACCATTGAGTCTCTTATTCCCGACTTTAAGGGTGACTGGGAAACTTTGCAAATTGTCCTGGATACTCCTCCCGATGTGTTAAGCCATAATTTAGAAACCGTTCCCGCGCTGTATCGAAGAGTGCGGCCACAAGCCAAATATCAACGGTCTTTGGATTTATTGTTGCGCACAAAAGAAGCAGGTATTCGTTCTAAAACAGGTATTATGGTGGGTCTGGGAGAAACCAGAGAGCAGGTGATCGAACTCATGCAGGATTGCGCGAATCATCAAGTAGACGTGCTTACCATTGGGCAGTATATGCAGCCGACTAAAATGCATCATCCCGTGAAAGATTGGATTCATCCGGATCAGTTTGCCGAATACAAAGAAATCGGTGAGCACTTAGGTATTGAACATGTAGAGAGTGGTCCTTTGGTTCGTTCTTCGTATCATGCCGAGCGTCACGTATAATGTGACAGGCTTCTTTGTTTATTAATTAGTCGGAATTGAAATGGCCGCAACCGTAACGGTACTTTTTATAAGTTATTTGTTAGGCTCTATACCCTCTGCAATTTGGGTGGGTAAGGGCTTTAAAGGAATCGATGTACGAGAACACGGAAGCGGAAATGCAGGTACAACCAATACATTTCGAGTGTTAGGAGTACCTTTTGGGGTGACGGTGTTTGTGTTGGATTTCATGAAAGGCTTTGTCAGCTCATTTTGGATTAGTGGTTTAGCCTTTCTTTGGTTTAGCGGACCTTTGGCGCCCCCGAATTGGGATGTTGAAGCATTTCTCGCTATATCTTGTGGGATGGCAGCTGTAGGAGGCCATATGTTTCCGGTTTTTGCTGGTTTTAAGGGAGGAAAGGGCGCTGCAACAGCCTGTGGAATGCTTTTTGGCATCGAACCCATATCCATCGGGATTTCGTTTACTTTGTTTGGACTTATTGTATGGTCCACTCGATATGTATCATTAGCCTCTATCATTGCTACAGGGATTTATCCCATTACTTTATTAATTATGCGCTTTGGTTTGGATCGGTATGTGGATGGAAGTATTATTTTATTTGCGGCCATTATAGCATTTGGAATCATTTACAAACACAAAGCCAATATTGGCCGGTTAATGGCGGGCACAGAAAGTAAAGTTGGTGCTAAGGCAAAGACCCTAGCAAAGACTGAAGCCAGCACAGCGAAGGTGAATTAAAAGCTAATTATGAGCAAACAACGTATTGGGATTATTGGCGCAGGTAGTTTTGGAACGGCTTTAGCAAAGGTATTCTATGAGGCGGGGAACCATGTTCATGTTTGGGCAAGAGAGCCGGAAATTGTTGCGCATATAAACGCCCACCACGTAAATCCAAGTTATTTGTCGGATCTAGTATTACCCGATTCGGTTTATGCGGTAGAGAGGCTTTCGGAGCTTGTACAAGAAAAAGACCTATTGGTCTTGGCCACACCCTCACATACCTTAGGCGACATGGCTAGTCGCATAAAGCCTTTGCTCAGCGGCAATGAAGTCGTTATAACAGTATCAAAAGGCATTGAAAAGGATAGCTTTAAAACCATGTCACAGGTACTGGTTCATGTACTTGATGGAGTGGTTAGCTCTGATCAGATTGGAGTATTATCCGGGCCGAGCCATGCCGAAGAAGTGGCTCATCAAAAACCAACAACGGTGGTAGCAACATCGTATTCTACCCGGACGGCTACCTATATTCAGGATACGTGTATGACGTCGATGTTCCGTATTTACGTGAATAATGACGTGGCAGGAGTGGAAGTAGGCGGCTCAGTTAAAAATATTATGGCTATAGCAGCCGGTGTTATTGATGGTGCGGGCTGGGGGGATAACACCAAAGCGGCACTCATTACACGAGGATTGCACGAAATGAAGCGGATGGGGGCTTATTTTGGGGCACATGCCGATACTTTTTCTGGGCTTACAGGAATGGGGGATTTAATTGTAACCTGTACCTCTCCTCATAGTCGTAACCGCCGTTTAGGGCAACTCATCGGAGAAGGGAAGAGCCTTGAAGAGATTATAGATGGAATGGAAATGGTAGCTGAAGGAGTTAAAACCACGCAAGCAGTATACTTTTGGGCACAAAAAAACTCCGTTGAAATGCCCATTACCTCGGCGGTGTATAAGGTTCTTTTCGAAGGGGTAAATCCTATTGATGCAATGACTCAGTTGATGAATCGAGATCCTAAGCAAGAAGGTCTACAAGATATTTATTCATGAAGGAATACGAACAGTACCTGAAGTATTCGGGTACAACCACGCTTAGTTCTATGTCAAAAGCCGACTTAACCAATCTGGTTGAGCGAGGGGAGTCGTCATTTTTGGAGTTTAAGCAGAAAGTCGCATCACCCGAAAAATTGGCGCGTGAAATTGCTGCTTTTGCTAACACAGAAGGCGGAATCATATTGGTTGGAGTAAGTGATAAGGGAGAACTTATAGGATTAGAGACGTACTTAGAAGAGGAGTTTTGGCTAAAAAAAGCAGCCGAAGAAGAATGTATTCCTCCAGTAGACATTACCCTTGAATTATTTCAAATGGGACAGCGGGATATTCTTATTGTAGGCGTGCCTGAATCGCCTGAAAAGCCGGTACAGGTGAAGGCAGGAAAGTCCAATAAACTACGAAAGGTATTTGTTCGGGTAAATGATGCCAGTGTAGAGGCAAGCGATGAATATATCCAAGTTCTCAAGCAGGGTGGAGCATCTCATGGAGTAACATTTGAATATGGAGAGAAAGAGCAGATATTGTTTCGCTATTTAAAGGAATACAGCGTCATTACTGTGTCAGATTTTTCTAATGTTGCCTATATCAACAGCTATAGAGCGACTAAAATTTTGGTGAATTTGGTAAGTGCTGGGGTATTAGATCTATTCGAAAAAGACGGCAAAGCACACTACACATTTTCCGTAAAATCTACGTAAGTTTAATTATTATGAACCAAGAGAATAATAAAGTCAGTGAACCCGGGCGCTCTAGCGAAGTCAGCCCCATTTCGGATGAATCATTACAGGATTCATTAGATGACGTAATTGCGTCATTAATTGACTTGGATGAAGAGGACGTTTCGGAGAGTTCTTCCGCCGATCAAAGCCTCATGGATAAAGGCTTACAAAATGCAGATGATTTTGATCCAGAAACCGCTAGACCCATTGTGCTTACTGAACGAGCTGCGCGGCAAGTTAAAAAGATAGTGGAGCACGAAGGCTTGGAATCAGAGCTTTATTTGCGTGTTGCGGTAGAAGGAGGTGGCTGCTCAGGTCTTAGTTATAAATTAGGCCTGGATCACCGAACCGATGAGGATCGAGTATACGCTAGTTTTGATGTAGAGATTATCGTAAAAGAAGAACATTTGATGTACTTAGAAGGGATTAGTATCGATTATCCCGATGGGCTGGACGCTCGCGGTTTTGTGTTTGATAATCCCAATGCTACCGATAACTGTGGATGCGGTGAAAGCTTTGCTGTTTAATTGCGTTGCGCTTTTGCCTTGGTGATTAATCCCCGGATTTCCTGAGCTGAGATGTACTCTTTGTTGTTACAAAAATGACAGACGATTTCTTGCCCTTCATCTTTTAGATCTTCTAAATCTTCAAGACTAAGCATTGTCAATGCGCCTAAAAATCGCTTACGACTGCATCGACAAAAGAAATCGACAGGATTCCGACCAAGCTCTTTTACCTGTATGGGTGAGACGGAACGGTGCATTATATCATCAATGTATATTTTTTCCGAGAGCAATTGATCGATGGGTTGAAATGAAGCCAAACGCTCTTGGAGCATATCAATTTGACCATCTGGTGCGTCGGGAAGTCGCTGTAGAAGAAGGCCTCCAGCTTCGGATATAGCACCGTCCTCTGTAATTCCTATATCCAGCATAACCGCAGAGGGAACCTGCTCGGATTGTGCCAAATAGTGAGCAATATCTCGAGTTACATCCCCAGCAATTAATTCTATAGAACTGGTTCTGGGTTCTGCTTCATTGTAGAGCACCTTGGTTAAGCTGAGCACACCTAAGCCAATACCGTCGGACAACGATACATCCGGGTCATCGTAGGCTAATTCGGCGCTAGGATTCCCTACATACCCTCGAACCTCACCTAAACTGTTCGCTTCTGCAACCACATATTGAAGGGGACCGCTACCGTCTAGCCGAATTTGTATACGTTCTTCCTTTTTTAATTCGGAAGCTAATAAAGCCGCAGCTGTTAGTGTTTTACCTAGAATTACGGTGGCCAACAGGGATAAACCATGCCGGTCTCTGGCTTCTTTAACCAGCGCTGTTGTTTTGACCACGGAGAGTTTGAAATGTCCGTCTTTGGTCATTCCTTTAACCATTCGGTCTTTGAATAGAAAGTCTTCTTTAGTAATACTCATGATTATTTTTGAGCGTTGGCTAAACGCTGTTCTACAAGTTGGTTACTCGCTAAGTTAGGGGTTAAATTGTGAGTTTTTGCATAGTCAAAGACCTCTAGCAGGGTGTGATAAATTTCGCGGGTTTGTTCGGCAGCTCTTTCGGGATTGTACCCACCTATTTCGTTCGAAATATTAATGATACCCCCTGCATTTACCACATAATCGGGCGCGTAAAGGATGGATCTTTCTTTCAATTGTTGCCCATGCACTTCTTCCCGGAGGATATTATTTGCGCCACCCACGATAAAGTCACAAGCTAAATAGTCCAGCGTATCGTCATTGATCACCCCACCAAGTGCGCAGGGGCTTAGTATGTCGACCCGGTGGGAAAGAATATGTTCAGGGGCAAGGATCTCCGCCCCTACTTCTGCCGCAAGTTGTTCAGCTTTTTCGGAATATATGTCAGAAATGTAGAGTATTGCGCCTTCTTTTTGGAGGTGTTTAGCTAAATAGGATGCCACATGTCCGGCTCCTTGTATGGCGATTTTTTTTCCTTCCAAACTATCTTGGCCTGTTGCGTATTGCATTGAGGCCTTCATGCTTACGTAAACTCCAAGCGCAGTAAAGGGAGAGGGATCACCACTGCCGCCTAAATGCTTTGGTAGTCCGGTAACGTGAGGGGTCTCTTGATGCACCCAAGCCATATTTTCTTCGTCCATACCCACATCCTCAGCGGTGATGTATTGCCCAGCTAGAAAATCTACACATCGTCCGAAGGCTCGAAATAGTTCCTCGGATTTACCGGTTCTTGAATCTCCTATGATAACCGCTTTTCCTCCTCCTTGATTAAGTCCGGAAATAGCTGCTTTGTAGGTCATGCCTTTTGAAAGCCGGAGTACATCATCCAGAGCGGCTTCAAGATTAGGATATGGCCACATTCTGGTGCCACCTAAAGAGGGACCAAATGTGGTATCATGAATGGCGATGATAGCTTGAAGCCCTGTTTTTTCATCCTCGAAATAAACGACTTGTTCATGTGCGGCGGTAGCAGGTGTGTGCACAGGGGTATAAAAAAGCCCAGAGGAAATTTCGGTAGCTTTTCCGAACAGTGTAAAAGCGTCGCTCATAAAGGATGGATCTTAGAAGGTGGTATTTTTGTAAATATACCAAAAAGCCTCGAGGTTTACTTAGTATCTAAGTGTGGAATAAAGTATAATTCAAACAATATAGTTTGAACTGGTCAATTGGTGTGACAGCCAATGCACCTCTTATGAATAAAAATAAAAATAAAGGAAACCATAACTATGTCATTCCGCTGGGTCATTACACAGCCGGAACAGGAGGAAGCTGTATCCACTTTAATGGATATGCTCAATGTTCCGGAATCCATAGCTCGACTATTGGCAATACGGGGTATTTCAAGCTTTGAAGATGCAAAACAATTTTTCCGACCATCCTTAAACGAACTATACGATCCTTTTCTAATGAAAGACATGGACCGAGCGTCCGAGCGTCTCTCCTTAGCTATTCGGTCTAATGAAAAAGTACTGGTGTACGGGGATTATGATGTTGATGGTACCACCGCAACGGCTATTGTTTATTCTTTCTTAAAGGAATTTGGAGTAGTGGTGGACTATTATATCCCGCATCGATTTAAAGAGGGATATGGGATTAACCCAGAGGGTGTGCAATATGCTCATGAGATGGGCGCACAGGTCATTGTATCGGTGGATTGTGGCATTACTGCCATTGAAGAAGCCGAGGAAATTAAGGCCTTGGGGATGGATCTCATTATATGTGACCACCATACAGTAGGAGCTGCGTTGCCCAATGCTTATGCCGTCTTAGACCCTAAACGAGAAGACTGTTCCTATCCATTTGATGGATTGTCGGGAGCGGGAGTTGGTTTTAAATTGGTGCAAGCTACTCTGGCCCGTTTGGGGCTTCCTGCTAAGGTAGCCTATGATTATTTAGATCTACTGGCCGTTTCTATCGCATCGGATATCGTGCCCATTATCGATGAAAACAGAATATTGATGTGGGCTGGCTTAGAGCGACTCAGAACGAACCCGAGAGTCGGAATTCAGGCACTGATGAACCTGATTCGGGTGCCACAAGCAGAGTTGGATACAAAAAAAATTGTGTTTTCCATTGGCCCACGAATTAATGCAGCGGGTCGGATGGGAGATGCGTCCACGGCAGTGAAATTATTGATTGCCAAGGATGAGCCGGAGGCCAACTTAATGGCCAGAGAATTGGAAGGAATTAATGCGAAGCGGCGCGATACCGACACGACCACAATGAATGAAGCGGTCGAACAGATTGAAGAGCAGCTGAATATGGATCGTATATCCGCATTGGTGCTATTTAATCCAGATTGGCACTTAGGGGTCAT
>Ga0181601_10000703_pt1 | contig 27788 bp, 26 predicted proteins | sample 041ome_8_FD_133020 | JGI IMG/M metagenome (GOLD analysis project Ga0181601, IMG submission 133020) | Coastal salt marsh microbial communities from the Groves Creek Marsh, Skidaway Island, Georgia - 041407BS metaG (megahit assembly) | ecosystem: Environmental > Aquatic > Marine > Intertidal zone... | reverse complement strand
ATCTGATTACTCCCTACCAAATCAAAGAAAATTTAAGGTTAGTGGTATATACGAAAGTGGTTTTGATGAATTTGATAAGTCATATGTAATTGTAGATATTAGACAGTTACAGCGAATCAATCGTTGGAATTCTAATCAAGTAGGTCTTTTTGAGGTGTTTATCGATGATTTTGATCAATTGGATACTTATGCTGACGTTATATATGAACAAACGAGTTCACAATTAGATGTTCGAACAATAAAAGATCGTTTTTACACCATCTTTGAATGGATTGAACTTTTTGATTTTAATATTGCACTTATTATCGGAATAATGATTTTAGTAGGAGGCATCAATATTATTACTGCATTATTAGTTTTAGTATTAGAGAAAACTAATATGATTGGTATATTAAAGGCATTAGGAGCTACTGATTGGACTATTAGAAAAATATTTATTTATCAATCAATCTATTTAATTCTAAGAGGGGTGTTTTGGGGCAATTTAATTGGATTGACGTTGTTGGGGCTACAATATAATTTTCGATGGTTAAAATTTCCAAATCCTGAAGAATACTATATGAGTTATGTTCCCGTAACTATTTCACTATCCACTGTATTTTTTTTAAATTCTGGTTTAATACTGGTATGTTTAGCTATGTTGCTCATTCCTTCATATGTGGTTACTAAGATCTCAGTGATAACATCTATAAAGTTTGATTAATCGTAGTCAACTTAAAGATAATTCGTAAATTCAACCTTCGTAAAAACGGTAACAATCGTAAATTATTTTTTAGGATAACTATTTCCAATATATCGCTCAAGGCAGCTACTTTTTTAATGTAACTCGGCCGATTTTTGGACTGTTAAAAAAAGATGAATGAATAAGGATAAATTAATTGAACAATACGGCTTCATATTTGAGGAAGCATTAATTGATGAAATGAATAAGGTAGGGAAGTATATCAAAGTTTCTGCTCATCAAGAAATTATAGATATAGGATCAGAATTATCACATATTCCATTATTGCTCTCTGGAGCCATAAAGATATTAAGAGAAGATGAGGGCGGAGACGAATTACTGTTATATTTTATAGAAAAAGGGGATTCTTGTGCCTTGTCTTTTAGCTGTGCATTAGAAGGTAAAAAGAGTGATGTTAGGGCTATTGCAGAGTCTGATTCTGAAATTTTAATGATTCCTATTTCCTATATGGAACAGTGGATGGCCAACTATAGATCTTGGAGAAATTTTGTGATAGATTCCTATCAAACCCGTACACGTGAACTTCTAGAAACAGTAGATACTATAGCGTTTTTAAAAATGGATCAACGGATCTTAAAACACCTTCAAGACAAAGCTAAAGTTATTGGAAATGATGTAATCATAACAACCCATGAGCAAATTTCAAATGATTTACACACTTCAAGAGTGGTCGTTTCCAGAATACTTAAGAAATTAGAAAATGAAGGTAAAATCAAACTTTTTAGAAATGAGATAAAAGTCATTGATCTATAAATTAAAAAGTCATTAAATTACAGAATAAAGGGAGCCCAATGGACTCCCTTTTTTAATATAAACTAAGTGTTTGTCTTATTTAACAAACTTATAAGAGCGTTCTATAAATTCAGTGAGCGCCTCTCCTTTAAGTAATCCTTTAGAGAGTTTTGCTAAATCGACAGATTGTTTAATTAAACGTTCTTTCTTTTTTGCTGTTTTAGTTTGTAAGATTTCAGAAACGAGTTCATGATTAGCATTAACTACTAAATTGTACATTTCAGGCATATTACCCATGCCAAACATACCTCCACCAGTTTGTTGCATTTCTTTCATTCTTCTCATAAACTCAGGTTCGGTAATGATAAATGGAGATGCATTAGAATCTAAAGCCTCCACCTGTACTGTGTATGTTTGAGCACCTAAGGTTTCTTCAATACTTGTTTTTAAGCTCTCTTTTTCATCATCAGAAAGTTTTGAGATAGATTCATCATCTTTTTTGATTAAGTTATCTAAGTGATCAGCATCTACACGAGCAAAAGTGATATTTTCCTTAGTGGTCTCAAGTTTTTGAATTAGGTGAGCTGCAATCGGAGAATCTAATAATAAAACTTCGTATCCTTTATCTTTAGCCGCATTGATATAGGAGTGTTGAGCTTCACGGTCAGATGCGTATAGAATAACGAGTTTATCGTCCTTGTCGGTTTGATTTTCTTTGAGCGCTTCTTCGAGCTCAGACCAAGTATAATATGTATTATCTACAGTTGGATAAAGTGCAAAAGCATCTGCTTTTTCCATGAATTTTTCTTCAGAAAGCATTCCATACTCTATAACCACTTTGATATCATTCCATTTGGCTTCAAAATCCGCTCTGTTTTCATTGAATAAACTTTTGAGTTTATCTGCTACCTTTCTAGTGATGTACGAAGAGATTTTTTTAACAGCCCCATCAGCTTGTAGGTATGATCTCGAAACATTTAATGGAATGTCAGGAGAATCAATTACCCCTTTAAGCATAGTTAAAAACTCAGGTACAATTCCTTCAACGTTATCTGTAACAAAAACTTGATTTTGATATAACTGGATTCTATCTTTTTGAAGACTTAAATCATTATTAAGTTTAGGAAAATATAGAATTCCAGTTAAGTTAAAAGGGTAATCTACATTTAGGTGTATATGAAATAATGGCTCTTCAAATTGAGTTGGGTAGAGCTCTCTGTAAAATTGTTGGTAATCCTCCGTTTTTAAATCGGCAGGTTGTTTTGTCCAAGCAGGTGCTGGATTATTAATGATATTAGGCACCTCCTGAGTTGGAGCAGGATCTTCTTCCTTGGCTCCTTCAGGTTTTGGAAGTGTTTCAGTTTTAGTTCCAAATACAATTGGAATAGGCATAAACTTATTGTACTTCAATAACAGTTCAGAAATCTTAGCTTCTTCTAAGAATTCTAATGAATCATCAGCGATATGAAGAATGATTTCTGTACCTCTATCCTGTTTGTCAGCTTCAACTAATGTGAAGTTTGGAGATCCATCACAGGTCCAATGAGCAGCTGGTTCATCCGTATAGCTTTTGGTGATAATTTCAACTGTATGAGCTACCATAAAAGCGGAGTAGAACCCAAGACCAAAATGTCCAATTATTCCAGAGTCTTTTGCAGTGTCTTTATGTTTTTCTAAAAACTCTTCTGCTCCAGAAAAAGCTACCTCATTGATGTATTTTTTTACTTCATCAGCAGTCATCCCTAATCCTTGATCAACGATATGAAGCTTTTTAGCTTCTTTATCTATTTTGACATGTATTTGAGGACTTCCATATTCTACCTTTGCTTCACCAATAGAAGTAAGGTGTTTAAGTTTTAATGTTGCATCAGTTGCATTGGAGATCAGCTCTCGTAAAAAGATTTCGTGATCACTGTACAAGAATTTCTTAATCAGTGGAAATATGTTCTCTACAGAAACATTAATCTTACCTTTTGACATAGTATAATAGTTTAAATTTTTGTGAATTTTAAACCATATAAGTCAAAATAAATGCCAAAGAAGTTATTGTGACAAGATGTCACTACCAGCGAATTATAACTGACCCCCAAGTAAATCCAGATCCAAAAGCAGCAAGAACCACTACATCTCCTTTTTTGATGAGTCCCTTTTGATGAGCTTCAGCCAAAGCTATTGGTATAGATGCTGCAGTGGTATTACCATAATTCATGATGTTATTGTATACTTGGTCATCTCCTAATCTAAATTTCTTTTGAATGAACTGTGCTATTCTCAAATTGGCTTGATGAGGAATAAGTAAATCAATATCAGTTGCTTCCAGTTGATTTGCTTGTAAGCCTTCATTGATGACTTCTGCAAAGCGAACTACAGCGTTTTTAAAGACAAATGTTCCGTTCATATAAGGAAAATAAGAATCATCGTCTGGTTTGTTATCTTCCAAGATATCAGAGACCCAACGCTTACCCATCCCTGGAGCTAATAAAGCTAATTCTTCTGCATGTATTCCCTCGGAGTGTAAATGTGTAGAGAGTATACCACTTGTACCCTCTGATCTTGAGACGATTGCAGCTCCAGCTCCATCTCCAAATATAACGGAGATTCCCCTACCTCTTGTGCTCATATCTAAGCCTTTAGATTGTAGTTCTGACCCAATGACAAGTATGTTTTTATACATACCAGAACGAATATATTGATCGGCAACGGAAACGGCATAAACAAAACCAGAACATTGATTTCTGACGTCTAGTGCCCCAACGGTATCAATGCCTAAGTCACGTTGAACTAATACTCCAGGTCCAGGAAAATAGTAATCAGGACTCAGGGTAGCAAAGATGATAAAATCAATATCATTTTTGTCAATAGCAGCATTCTCTATGGCTTGGAGGGCAGCTTTAACTCCCATGGAAGTAGTAGTTTCTCCTGAACCTTTTTTAATATGTCTCCGTTCTTTGATTCCAGTACGTTCTTGAATCCACTCATCGGTGGTATCCATGAACTTAGTTAAATCATTATTGGTTACAATATGGTTAGGAACAAAGAAGCCCAATCCTTTGAAATAGGAAGAATACATAGTTTATTAATTTAGTTCTTTAAAGTTACAACTTTAATTTATTTTTTTCTGATCAGGTAAAGTCCTACAAAAGTGATGATGCCATTCAATGGAAGGAGTTCATAACCAACCTGATAACCACCTAAGTATGTGGCAGGGATGTTTCCGATACTAGTTGCAATAACAATGGAAAGAAGTGCGATGACCCATACCCATTGATCGTTAATTTGATGTTTGGTGAAGATTCCAAAACCATAAAGACCAAGTAGTGGGCCATAGGTGTAGGAGGCAACAGTAAGTAAGCTGTCGATGATAGATGAGTTTAAAATATATTTGAAGGCTATAATCACGATAATTAATAACCCACTCATTAAAATGTGAGTTTGTTTTCTAATCTTTTTTTGTTGGAGTTCAGATTTATGTTCAAGTCCGATAAAATCGACACAGAATGAAGTTGTTAACGAAGTTAGTGCGGAATCTGCACTGGAATAGGCTGCTGCTACCAAACCTAATATAAATGGAACTGCTACCCATATTCCGAGTCCAGAATTAAGTGCGATTTCAGGAAAAAGAAGATCTGTCTTTGGGCTGCCATCCATTAATGGAATAGCAATATTGGTTTTAGTTGCGTAGATGAAAAGAAGCGCTCCTAAAAGCATAAACATGAAGGTTACTACTACTAAGGTTATACTCATACTGATCATATTCTTTTGGGCATCTTTGATGTTAGCACAACTCAGATTTTTTTGCATCATGTCTTGATCCAGCCCTGTCATTCCAATGGTGATAAAAGCACCTCCGATGAGTGATTTTAAAAAGTAACTTTTACTTTGAATATCATCGGTAACCCAAACTTTTGAGTAACTTTTAAGTTCTTTTGAAGTCAAGAAATCTGTGATAGACCAACCCAAATCTTTCGTAATAAAATAAATTGATAAGATAACCGCTAAAATCATAAATAGGGTTTGTAAGGTATCGGTCCAAACAATAGTTTTGATTCCTCCTTTAAAGGTATATAACCAAATCAATACAATCGAAATGACAACAGTAAGTTCAAAGGGAATATTCCAGGCGTCAAAAACAAATTGTTGAAGAACAATAGCGACTAAAAACAACCTAAAAGATGCTCCTAAAACTCGAGATATAAAAAAGAAAAAAGCTCCAGTTTTGTAAGATGTAGGTCCAAAACGATCTCTAAGATATTCATAGATAGAGGTAAGGTTTAACCTGTAATAGAGTGGAAGAAGAACAAACGAGACAATAAGGTATCCAAAAAAGTAACCGATGACCACTTGAAGGTATGAGAAATGAGTGCCTTGAATCCATCCAGGTACCGAGATAAATGTAACTCCAGATAAAGAGGCACCTACCATTCCAAACGCTACCACGTACCAAGGTGATTTTTTACCTGCTCGAAAGAAATCCTCATTGGAATCATTTTTAGAGGTTAGGAATGATATTCCTACAAGTATTAAAAAATAGACCCCTATGATAAGAGTGATGCTTAATGGACTCATAACTTTTTTTTGCAAATGCAAAGTACAAAATCTTCCTACATAAATCTAAAGTTGTAATTTTGAAGCATGGAATTTTCGTCGAAACTTTTAGAAGATGCTGTTAATGAAGTGTCTCAGCTTCCTGGAATAGGAAAACGTACGGCCCTTCGCTTGGTGTTGCATTTATTAAGGCAACCTGCGCGTCAAACCCATGACTTAGCGGATTCACTAGTTCGATTAAAGGATACTATCAAGTATTGTAAGGATTGCCATGGGATTTCAGATGTAGAACAATGCGATATTTGTTCAAATCCTTCAAGAGATCAGGAAGTGATTTGTGTTGTTGAAGATATTAGAGATGTGATGGCTATAGAAAGTACGGCTCAATTTAAAGGTAAATATCACGTACTGGGAGGAAAAATATCTCCTATTGAAGGAATTGGCCCTCAAGATTTGAATATTGATGCCTTAATTGATCGATTAAAGTCAGGTACAATTAAAGAACTTATCTTTGCAATGAGTTCCACTATGGAAGGAGATACCACTAATTTTTATATCTATCGTCAACTAGAGGGTATGGAGATTAAAACATCTACTATAGCTAGGGGAATTGCGGTTGGTGATGAGTTAGAATATGCAGATGAAGTCACACTAGGAAGAAGTATTTTAAATCGTATTCCTTTTGAAAACTCTATGAAAACACAATAACAAATTATTATTCTTATTTTTAAGTATAACTAGTATTATGGCAAGATTTGAATTGAAATTACCTCAAATGGGAGAAAGTGTTGCAGAAGCAACGCTTATTTCTTGGTTGAAAGAGGTGGGTGACTCAATAGAATTAGATGAAGCAGTTGTTGAAATCGCAACTGATAAGGTGGATTCAGAAGTCCCTTCGGAGGTTGAAGGAACTCTTATTGAAAAGCGCTTTGAGGTTGATGATGTAGTCCAGGTAGGAGCGGTTATTGCAGTGATTGAGACAGCAGAAGCAGTTCAAGAAGCGCCAAAGACACCTCCAGCGATAGAATCAACACCTGAGGCACCTAAAGAAGTAGCAGTAATTGCGAAACAAGTTGAATCGGTTAAAGAACAAATTAAGCCACTTTCAAATGGATCGAGTAGTCGTTTTTATTCACCACTAGTTAGAAATATTGCTAAGGCAGAAGGATTAAGTTCTGAGGAATTAGATCAAATCCCAGGAAGTGGTGCTGATTCACGTGTAACTAAGAATGATATTTTGGCATATATTGCTTCAAGAGTATCAGCTCCTGTACAAAATGAAGCAGTAACGCAAAGAGTTCCAACTCCTGTAGAAGAAGTTAAAAGTAAACCTGCAAATGCTAATCCTGTTCAGGCTCCCGTTTATGTATCTCAGGGAGATGATGAGCATATACCATTATCAAGAATGGGTAAACTTATCGCAGATCACATGAAAGCATCTTTAGCGACCTCTGCTCACGTACAAAGTTTTATAGAAGTTGATGTGACCAATATTGTAGCATGGAGATCAAAGGTAAAAGACCACTTTGAGCAAAGAGAAGGGGAGAAATTAACCTTTACACCGATCTTTTTAGAAGCAGTGGCCTATGCGCTTAAAGAATATCCTTTATTAAATATTAGTTTAGAAGGAGATACCGTAATTAAGAAAAAAAATATCAACATCGGAATGGCTGCAGCCCTCCCTGATGGTAACTTAATAGTTCCCGTAATTAAAAATGCCGACCGATTAAATTTAGTAGGAATGGCTGCTCAAGTTAATAGTTTAGCTAAAAGAGCTCGAGCTAATCAACTTAAGCCTGAAGAAATTCAAGGAGGAACCTATACCGTTACCAACGTAGGATCATTTGGTTCTGTTTTTGGAACACCAATTATCAATCAACCTCAGGTGGGAATTCTAGCATTGGGAGCAATCCGAAAGGTGCCTGCAGTGATTGAAACTAAAGATGGTGATCTTATTGGTATTCGCTCGATGATGTTCTTGTCTCATTCCTATGATCACAGAGTGGTTAATGGAGCTTTAGGAGGGTTATTTATAGCCAAAGTAAAGGAGTATTTGGAGAACTGGGATATGAATCGATTAGTTTAATACAATGGAACTAAAACTTACTAGACCTATATGTTTTTTTGATCTTGAAACAACGGGTATAAATGTTGCTAAAGATCGTATTGTAGAAATTTCGATACTTAAGGTATACCCTAATGGAAATAAAGAATCAAAGACGTGGTTGGTTAATCCACAAATTCCAATTCCGAAGGAAGTAACAGCGATTCATGGAATTAGTGATGAAAAGGTAGCTAATGAACCAACATTTAAAGATTTAGCACGAGAAATAGCTGATTTAATTAAGGATGCTGATTTGGGAGGATTTAATTCGGATCGATTCGACATTCCCCTTCTAGCTGAAGAAATGCTTAGAGCAGAAATGGAGTTTGATATGAAAAATAGAGTAGCTGTAGATGTTCAAACTATTTTTCATAAAATGGAAAAGAGAACATTAGAGGCTGCGTATAAATTTTATTGCGATAAAGAGTTGACTAATGCGCACTCAGCAGCTGCAGATACCGAGGCCACCTATGAAGTGCTTAAGTCGCAATTGGATCGCTACCAAGAATTAGATAATGATATCAAAAAACTATCTGAATTTACTCAACGTAAAAAATCGCTTGATTTTGCTGGATTCATTGTAGAAGATAAACATGGAGCGGCAGTATTTTCATTCGGGAAACATAAGAATAAGAAGGTGAAAGAAGTACTTGCAAAAGAGCCTGGTTATTATGGTTGGATTCAAAACGCAGATTTCCCGCTTTATACAAAGAAGATACTTACACAAATTCGTTTAGAAGATTTTAATTCATAAGCATGAAACTCATTTGTATTGGCAGAAATTATGCGGCACATATCGCTGAACTTGAAAATGAACGTCCTACAGACCCAGTAGTTTTTATAAAGCCTGATTCAGCAATCTTGCCAAAAGAACAAGATTTTTATATTCCTGAATTCAGTAAGGAGGTTCACCATGAAGTAGAACTCTTGGTAAAGATTAAGAAAGTAGGTAAGCATATTGATCCTACATACGCTCCTTTATATTATGATGAAATTGGATTAGGAATTGACTTTACCGCTAGAGATCTTCAGTCTAAACTAAAGGAAAAAGGATTGCCATGGGAAAAAGCTAAGGGGTTTGATGGAGCTGCAGTCATCGGTAAATGGATAGTAAAAGACTCCTTAAAAGACGTATCAGCCATTAACTTTCAATTGAAAAAGAATGATGAAGTTGTTCAGGAAGGAAATAGTGCTTTAATGTTATGGAAAATAGATGAACTGATCGCTTATGTATCCCAATACTTTATGTTAAAAAAAGGAGATATTATCTTCACTGGAACTCCAGCAGGAGTTAGCAAGGTGAATCCTGGTGATGTGCTTGAAGGTATTATTGAAGGAGAACAATTCTTTAAAATCAATGTAAAATAATACGTATGAAAGCTGAAATTATTACTATTGGTGATGAAATTCTAATCGGTCAAATAGTCGATAGCAACTCTGCTTTTATAGCTCAAGAGCTCAATAATATTGGCATAAGTGTTGTTCAAATTAGTTCGATAAGTGATGATTCTCAGCATATACTTAAAGCAGTTGAAGAAGCCCAATCTAGAGCTGAACTTGTTATCACTACAGGTGGGTTAGGCCCAACCAAGGATGATATCACCAAACAAACACTGTGTACGTATTTTAATGATCATTTAATTGAAAGCCTAGCAGTGCTCCAACATGTTGAGGAATTATTTGAAAAATATATAGAAACTCCAATTAACGAATATAATCGTTCTCAACGTTTTCAACCCTCTAAGGCTGAATTATTGATGAATGCTCATGGAACTGCTCCTGGTATGTGGTTTTCGAATGAAAAAGGAGTTGTGGTATCAATGCCGGGCGTTCCTTTTGAAATGAAAGCAATGCTTAAGGAACAACTCTTGACAAAAATTAAAGAACGCTTTAATCGTCCCTTTATCATTCATAAAACACTTGTAACTTATGGTCCAGGAGAATCTGCTATTGCGGAACATATAGAAGAATTTGAAAAATCGCTTCCTGATGAAATCAAGTTAGCTTACCTTCCCAATTTAGGTAAGGTTCGTTTACGATTAACGGCAAAGGGATCTGATCAAGATCAATTGGAGTTACTTATAGAAAATGAATATTTGAAACTTAAATCACAACTTCAAGATTTTGTGGTTTCTATGGGGGATGATCAAGATCTCGAACTGGAAATTGCGCGTCTATTAACTGAAAAGCAGTTGAGTTTAGCCATTGCAGAGAGTTTTACAGGAGGATCTATCTCAGCTCGTTTTACTAAGAATCCTGGAGCGTCTACATATTTTAAAGGCTCTGTAGTGAGTTACGCTACATCGGTAAAGGAAACAGTGTTAGGAGTTTCAAAACAGATGATCAAGGAACATTCCGTAGTAAGTGCTCCAGTGGTAGAAGCCATGGCTCTAGGAGTAAAGGATTTACTCCAATCTGACTTTGCAATTGCTACTACAGCTAACGCTGGACCTTCCAAAGGAGACTCGGATGAACAAATCGGAATTGTATACATTGCAATTGCAACTCCTACTGGTGTTTTTTCGAAAAAATACAGTATGGGAAAAAACCGTGAACGCACCATAGAGAAAGGGGTTAATCGATCTTTATCACTTTTATTTGAAGAAATTTCAAAATTCTAGATAAGAAGTTTTGTAGAGCGATAAAAATAATTTAAATTTGCACCCTGTTTAAAATAACTCAAGAAGAATAGAGATGTCTAAAGTTTGTGAAATTAGTGGAAAGAAAGCGATGGTTGGAAACAATGTTTCTTTCTCTATCAATAAAACAAAGAGAAGATTTGAAGTGAATCTTTCTAAAAAGCGTTTTTATATCCCTGAAGAGGATAAGTGGATTACGTTAAAAGTATCTGCGAAAACTTTAAAAACGATTAATAAAAAAGGAATTTCTGCCGTTTTAAAAGAAGCGGGAAAAACTGGATTAGTAAAATAATCCTTAATAAGGAATAAAGATGGCAAAAAAAGGGAATAGAATTCAGGTTATTTTGGAGTGTACTGAGCATAAAGATTCAGGTATGCCAGGAACATCTCGTTACATTACTACTAAGAACAAAAAGAATACGCCGGATAGATTGGAAATTAAAAAGTTCAATCCTATATTAAAGCGTATGACCGTACATAAAGAAATTAAATAATAGAAGACCATGGCAAAGAAAACAGTAGCATCTTTACAGACAAGTTCTAAACGTTTAACCAAGGCTATTAAAATGGTTAAGTCTCCTAAATCTGGAGCTTATACATTTGTTGAGTCTGTGATGCCACCAGAAATGGTTAACGATTGGTTAAGTAAAAAATAATCTTTGGATTAGATAAGAATATAAGCTGCTTTTTTAAGCAGCTTTTTTTTTGTGTTAAAGCTAAGGGATAGTTGTATCTTTGCCCTTAAATTGTTAATAATATGAGTTTTTTTAAGAAGATATTTTCCCCTCAGAAAAAGGAACAACTAGATCAAGGATTGGAAAAATCTAAGAGTTCTTTTTTTAGTAAACTAGAGAAGGCTGTTGTTGGAAAAGATAAGGTCGATGATGAGATATTAGATGATTTAGAGGATGTCTTAATCAGTTCCGATGTGGGGGTTGGTACCACACTAAAGATTATCGATAGAATTGAGGCGAGAGTTAAGAAAGAAAAATATGTTGGAACCGATGCTTTAGATACCATTCTTCGAGAGGAAGTAGCAGCTTTACTAGCTGAAAATAATTCTGTTGAAGTTCAGGACTTTAGTATAGAAAGCACTCATAAACCACATGTAATTATGGTTGTAGGTGTTAATGGAGCAGGAAAAACTACTACTATTGGTAAATTAGCACATCAATACAAAACCAAAGGACTAAAGGTTGTGTTAGGCGCTGCAGACACCTTTAGAGCTGCAGCAATAGATCAACTTCAAGTATGGGCAGATCGTGTCGCTGTTCCAATCATCAAACAAAAAATGGGATCTGATCCAGCTTCTGTAGCCTTTGATGCACTCAGTGCTGCTGTAGCACAAAAAGCAGATGTAGTTATTGTTGATACTGCTGGAAGACTTCACAATAAGGTAAATTTAATGAATGAACTCACCAAGATAAAACGTGTCATGGATAAAGTGGTTCCAGAGGCACCACATGAAATCTTACTCGTATTAGATGGCTCAACAGGTCAAAATGCTTTTGAACAAGCCAAGCAATTCACTAAGGCAACAGAAGTGAATGCGTTAGCGATTACGAAGCTAGATGGAACCGCAAAAGGGGGAGTAGTGATTGGAATCTCCGATGAATTTCAAGTCCCTGTAAAATATATTGGTGTTGGAGAAAAAATGGAAGATTTACAAGTGTTTAACAAGATGGAGTTTGTCGATTCTTTTTTTAATAAAGTTGAGTAATGAGAACCAAAAGTCGAACTAAAAATAGAATAAACGTTGTTACACTGGGATGTTCAAAGAACATCTATGATTCAGAAGTCTTAATGGGTCAGTTGAAAGCTGCTGATAAAGATGTTGTTCATGAAGGAGAAGGTAATATCGTTGTGGTAAATACCTGTGGTTTTATTGCCAATGCTAAAGAAGAAAGTGTTAATACAATTTTAGAATACGCTAAGCAGAAAGAAGATGGAGCCATTGATAAGCTCTATGTGATGGGCTGCTTGAGCGAGCGGTATAAACCGGATTTAGAAAAGGAAATTCCAGACGTAGATCAATATTTTGGTACCACCGATTTGCCACACTTATTAAAGGTTTTGGAGGCTGATTACAAGCATGAACTCATAGGAGAACGCTTAACCACAACACCTAAAAATTACGCTTATTTAAAGATTGCTGAAGGATGTGATCGTCCGTGTTCGTTTTGTGCAATTCCTATTATGAGAGGTAAGCATCGTTCTACGCCAATTGAAGATTTGGTAAAAGAGTCTGAAAAGTTAGCAGCTGCTGGTGTAAAAGAATTGATTCTAATTGCTCAAGACTTAACCTATTATGGATTGGATCTCTATAAAAAAAGAGCCTTGGCCGATCTATTATCAGCATTGGTAGAGATCGAAGGAATTGAGTGGATTCGATTGCATTATGCTTTTCCAACAGGGTTTCCAGAAGAAGTGTTGGATTTGATGAGAAATGAACCTAAGATTTGTAATTATATTGATATTCCTCTTCAACACATCTCGGATAAAATTCTAAAGAGTATGCGAAGAGGAACTTCAAAAGAAAAAACAACGAAACTCATTGATACCTTTAGAGCTAAGGTTCCCGGGATTAGTATTCGTACAACCTTGATTGTGGGATATCCTGGTGAAACCGAAGAGGATTTTCAACTTTTAAAGGAGTGGGTAAAAGAAATGCGGTTTGATCGATTAGGATGCTTTACTTATTCTCACGAAGAAGATACCCATGCGTACGGATTAGAAGATGATGTGCCGCAAGAGCTTAAAGAGGCTCGTGCAGAGGAAATTATGGAATTACAATCTCAAATATCATGGGAGCTCAACCAAGAAAAAGTAGGTAAAACCTATCGTTGTATGGTTGATCGAAAAGAAGCCTCTTATTTTGTAGCTCGAACAGAATCCGATTCACCCGATGTGGATAATGAAGTGCTTATTGATGCGAACACGTATTATCTAAGAATAGGAGATTTTGCTGATATCACGATTACAGAAGCTGCTGATTTTGATCTTTATGGGATTGTCAAAGAATAGTAGATTGTAATGATATACAGTTACTAAAACGTTGTTATTGGATTCCGAATAAATTCTAATCAATGCTAAATTTGGTTCGAAAACAGCTAAAATGATACTGCAACAAACCATAGAATTCCTAATTGTTTGATAGTTGGTAACGTTTCTAAAAATTAAAATTTAATGATTATCCTACATCATAATCGACTAGTCTTAGCATATTTTTTACATTTGCAGTAATGTCAATCATCTACAAAAAATTACTAAAAAGATTATGCTTGAGCATAGGTGTTGCAGCTCTTTTAATTTCTTGTGCTTATATTAAGGATCCTCAAGAAGTAAAACCGTTAGCGCGTTTAGGTGATCACTATATTTTTGCAACCGATATTCCATCCTATATTTATGCAGGTCGATCTAATTCAGATTCAATTGCAGCGGTCAATGATTATATTAATAAATGGGCTTCAAAGCAAATAATGATAACAAAGGCCCAACTAAATTTGCCTGCTGATCAACTAGAGGAATTTGAGCGTTTAATCTCAAATTACAGATCAGATCTATATACCTTAGCCTATAAAGAAGCTTTGATGAGCCAAAATACCGATACCATAATCGATACACAAAGTCTTGTCGATTTTTATGAATCTGAGAAAGAAAACTTTAAGCTTCGAGAAAAGATAGTACGGCTTCGTTTTGTTGCAGTATCACATGAGTACTCTGCTCTTGATCAACTTAGAAATTCCTTGATCAATTATAGTCTGGAAGATCAACAAGAATTGGATTCGTTGAGTATTTATTTTAAAAAAATTAATCTTAATGATTCGATATGGGTTCCCGTTAGCAATGTAATGAAGGAACTTGGTCCAATTAATGCTAACAATGAGCATTTATACTTAAAAAAATCACAATTTTTTGAAATTCAAGATTCAATAGGGGTATATTTGGGATTTGTTAAAGAGGTCTTAGGAGTTAACGAAGTAGCTCCCATTTCTTACATAGAACAATCTATACGAACTGTGTTACTCAACAGAAGAAAACAAAGTTTTTTGAGAACTCTTGAACGTGATATTATCGATGAAGCAATTAAGAATAATGAATTTGAACACTATGAATAAGAAAGCAATTTACACCATTCTATTTGGATTACTACTCGGTTTAAATTGGGGATATACTCAAGAAAAGCGTATAAAAATTGATGGAGTTGCAGCAGTGGTTGGAGATTATGTTATCTTGGAATCCGATATAGAAAAGACCCTAATCGATTTGAAAAATCAAGGAGTATCGATGAATGATATCTCTCGTTGTCAACTCATTGGTAAGTTGATGGAAGATCGTCTTTATGCGCATCAAGCTGTCCAAGATAGTATCTTAGTATCTGACGAAGAAGTACGGTCTATAGGAGAGCGTCAAATTCAGCAATTGATGGCTCAAACCGGTTCTATGGATCGAATCCTAAGTATCTATAAAAAGGAAACCGAGGAAAGTTTTAGAGAAGATTTATTTAAAATCAATAAACTTAGAATGCTATCGGAGCGAATGCAAAGCGATATTGTTAGCGATATTAAAATTACACCTGAGGAAGTACGCCAATTTTATAAGGCAATCCCCAAAGAAGAACTACCAGTCTTTGGTGCAGAACTTGAAATTGCTCAAATTGTAAAAATCCCTGAGGCTCCACAAGAAGAAAAAGACAAAGTGATTAATCGGCTTAGACAGATCAGAGCGGATGTCATTGATAATGGAGCTAGCTTTAGTGTTAAAGCGATATTGTATTCACAAGACCCAGGATCAAAATCAAAGGGAGGTAAATACACCATGACCAGAGAAACTCAATTTGTTAAGGAATTTAAAGATGTTGCCTTCAGTTTACAAGAAGGTGAGATTTCTGAGCCATTTGAAACTGCTTTTGGTTATCATATCATTTACATAGAAAAGATTAGAGGTCAAGAAATCGATCTTCGACACATCTTATTGGTGCCTGAAGTACCTGAAAATGTAAAACAAGCTGCCATTAAAGAACTTCAAGAAATTCGTCAAAACATCATGGATGGAACAATGACATTTGCAGAGGCAGCTCTTGCAGCATCAGATGAGGTTGAGACTAAATACGATGGTGGTTTACTTAGAAATCCTACTAATTTTGATTCAAAATTTGAATTGACAAAGATGGATCCAACTCTAAATTCTCAGGTTAGAAATTTAAAAGATAATGAGATTTCCATGCCTATTGCAGAGGTGGATGAGCGTTCGGGTGCCACTAAATTTAAAATCCTAATGGTAACTAACCGTTATGATGAACATAAGGCTGATTTTGCAAAAGACTATTTGAAAATTCAAGAACTGGCATTGACTGAAAAGCAGTTTGATGAAATAAACAAATGGAGAAAAAAGCATATTGAGTCTACTTATATTTCAGTTATTGGAGAATATCAATCCTGTGACTTTGCAAATAATTGGATAAAAGACTAACTTAAATTCTAATAATTAAATAATTAAGCCTTAAAATTAATTTTTATTAAAAACAATAATTGGCTTTACTAAAGGGGTGTTGGACCCATTAAATTTTAGTAATTTTAGCTGCTAAAACCTAAATAATTAGAACTCTATGGCATTTGATATCGAAATGATAAAAGAAGTCTATTCAAGAATGACTTCTCGTGTTGATACCGCTAGAGAATTAGTGGGAAGACCATTGACACTCTCTGAAAAGATATTGTATAATCACCTTTGGGAAGGAACTCCTTCTGCTGCTTTCGAGCGCGGAAAGGATTATGTAGACTTTGCTCCTGATCGTATTGCTTGTCAAGATGCGACAGCACAAATGGCTTTATTGCAATTTATGCAAGCTGGAAAATCAAAAGTTGCTGTTCCTACAACCGTACATTGTGATCACTTAATTCAAGCCAAAAATGGAGCTACTTCTGATTTAAAAGTTGCTAATACCACAAGTTCTGAAGTTTTTAACTTCTTAGAATCTGTTTCCAATAAATATGGGATTGGTTTCTGGAAACCAGGAGCTGGTATTATTCACCAAGTTGTTTTAGAAAATTATGCATTTCCAGGTGGAATGATGATCGGTACAGATTCTCACACCGTGAATGCTGGTGGACTTGGTATGGTTGCTGTAGGTGTTGGTGGAGCTGATGCTGTAGACGTGATGGCTGGAATGGCATGGGAACTTAAATTTCCTAAACTTATCGGTGTTAAATTAACAGGTTCCTTAAACGGATGGACCGCTGCGAAAGATGTCATTTTAAAGGTTGCTGGAATTCTTACGGTAAAGGGAGGAACAGGAGCAATCATTGAATACTTTGGTGATGGAGCTCAAAACCTTTCTTGTACCGGAAAAGGAACTATTTGTAATATGGGGGCTGAAGTTGGAGCTACGACTTCAACGTTTGGTTATGACGATTCTATGGAGCGCTATTTAAGAGCAACTGATCGTTCTGATGTTGCTGATGCCGCTAATGAAGTGAGAGAGTATTTAACTGCTGATCCTGAAGTATACCAAAACCCAGAACTATATTTTGATGAAGTTATAGAAATCGATTTAGATACCTTAAAACCTCATTTAAATGGTCCTTTCACACCAGATTTAGCTACACCAGTTGGATCTGTAGGGGAGAAGGCTGCTGCGAATGATTGGCCTCTTAAAGTTGAATGGGGTCTTATCGGTTCATGTACAAACTCTTCCTATGAAGATTTGACTAGAGCTGCTTCCATCGCTAAGCAAGCAATTGATAAAGGTATTAAGCCTAAGGCTGATTTTGGAATCAATCCTGGATCTGAGCAAATTAGATATACTGCTGATCGAGATGGATTATTAGCGACTTTCGAACAATTAGGAGCTAAAATATTCACTAATGCATGTGGACCTTGTATTGGTCAGTGGGATCGAGATGGTTCTGATAAAGGAGAAAAAAATACAATCGTGCATTCATTTAACCGTAACTTTTCTAAAAGAGCGGATGGTAACCCTAATACGCATGCATTTGTAGCATCACCAGAAATGGTAGCAGCGCTTGCAATCTCAGGACGCTTAGATTTTGATCCTACAACAGATAGCTTAATTAATGAAAATGGAGAAGCGGTGATGTTAGATGAACCCCAAGGTTTAGAGCTTCCAACAGCAGGTTTTGCTGTAGAAGATGCTGGATATATCGCCCCTGATGAAGATGGATCTTCTGTAGAGGTAATCGTCAAGGATGATTCCGAACGTTTACAACTCTTAACTCCATTCACTCCAATGACAACAGCGAGTTTGCAAGGAGTCAAATTGTTGATTAAAGCAAAAGGTAAATGTACCACAGATCACATTTCTATGGCTGGACCATGGTTGCGTTTTAGAGGTCATTTAGATAATATTGCAAATAACACCTTGATTGGAGCAGTTAATGCGTTCAACGATAAAACCAATTTTGTAAAAAACCAGTTAACTGGTGATTATGCAGGAGTTCCAGATACGCAACGCGCTTATAAAGCTGCTGGTATTCGTTCTATCGTAGTAGGTGATCATAACTATGGTGAAGGATCTTCAAGAGAACATGCTGCAATGCAACCTAGACATTTAGGAGTTGGGGTAGTTCTTGTTAAATCTTTTGCGAGAATTCATGAAACGAACCTTAAGAAACAAGGAATGTTAGGTCTTACCTTTGCTAATGAAGCAGATTATGATCTTATTCAAGAAGATGATACCTTCAATTTTATCGATATCGATGGTTTTGCTCCTGGTAAGCCTTTGACCATTGAAATAGTTCATGCTGATGGATCAACAGATACTATAAGTGTTAATCACACTTATAACGAGCAACAAATAGGTTGGTTTAAAGCAGGTTCTGCACTCAATAAAATTAAAGAACAAAACGCTTAGTTTAAAGTCGTTTAAAATAAACAAACTTACCCTCCGTTAATGGAGGGTTTTTTTGTTATTTTTTTTTGAGGTCTATAATTTTGATGATTTTTTTCTACATTTAAGAAAAATATACCCTCTATGAAAAGAAAAGAATCCATAAGTAGAAAGCAGTTTGTTCGAAATTTAGGTTTGGGATCTATTGCATTAGCGGCTACTCCTCAATTAGTAAAAGGAGCTAAGGTCAATACCGTAACGATGACTAAGGCTTATCCTAATTCTAATTCTAACCTTCAAATTGCTTTAATAGGTGCTGGAGGAATGGGCTCAGCTGACACGGACACTGCTTTAAAACACCAAGGTGTTAATTTAATTGCTGTTTGTGATCTTTATGATGGCCGATTAAAAAAGGCAAAAGAGCGTTGGGGAAACCACCTCTTTACCACAAAAGATTATCGTGAACTATTAAACAGAGACGATATTGATGCGGTAATTATTGGAACTCCTGATCATTGGCATAAGCAAATATCTGTTGATGCACTGATGGCAGGTAAACACGTTTATTGTGAAAAACCAATGGTACATGCTGTAGATGAAGGACCAGCAGTAATTGCAGCTCAGAAAAAGTCAGGGATGGTTTTTCAAGTTGGTTCTCAAGGAATGTCATCTCTTGGAAATGAAAAAGCTAAAGAGCTATTGGCTGCAGGTGCTATTGGAGACCTTAATTATTGTGAAGGTTTTTGGGCAAGAAGATCTGCTGTTGGAGCATGGCAATACGCTATTCCTGAAGATGCAAGTCCAGAAACGGTAGATTGGGATACTTATATCTCTAATACTAACCAGCGTGATTTTGATGCGAAGCGTTTCTTCAGATGGAGAAACTATCGTGATTATGGAACAGGAATGTCAGGGGATCTTTTTGTTCACTTGTTTTCTAGTTTACATTATATAACAGGTTCAATGGGACCAAATAAAATATATGCCTCTGGAGGACTTCGTTATTGGAAGGATGGAAGAGAAGTACCCGATGTGTTATTAGGAACCTTTGATTATCCTAATAGTAAAGAACATCCAGGATTCAACTTATCGCTTCGCTGTAATTTTGTAGATGGTACCTCAGGAACCACTTATTTAAGATTAGTAGGAAGTGAGGGTTCAATGGACGTACAATGGGATAAGGTGATTTTAAAACGAAATACGAGTGTTGATGATAATGATCCGTTCTTAAAAGAAAAGTCAGGCTCAAGTACCTCTCAAAGCGATAGAGCTGCGATCAAGATTCAACCAGAAGTCATCTATGCTGCCGATAGTGATTGGAAAGGAGCTCATTATGACCATTTTCAAAACTGGTTTAATGCTATTAGAGGAGGTAACCCAGTTTCTGAAGATGCTGTATTTGGGTATAGAGCTGCAGCACCTGCCTTATTATGTAATGATTCCTTCTTTCAAGATGAAGCGATTCTTTGGGATCCTATCAAAATGAAACGTAGATACTAATGAAATCAGTTGTAGGGCTATGTATCGCTCTAGTACTCCTGACGTCTTGTCGAACTTCAACCGAGGAGTCATGGGTATCACTTATGGATCAGGCCTATTGGAAAGGTTATTTAATGGATGATATCCCCGCACATTGGGTATTCCAAGAAGGTGAACTCCTCTGTAAGGAAGTAGAAAACAAACCTCAAATTGATCTTATCACTAAAGCCTCTTTTGGGAACTTTATTCTTGAATTGAAGTGGAATATCATGCCTAAGGGTAATAGTGGTATTTTTTATCATATTATTGAAGATCAAACTTATACAGCTCCTTATCAGACGGCACCAGAATATCAATTAATTGACGAAATTAATTTTCTAACACCATTAAATGATTGGCAAAAATCTGCGGCAAACTATGCGATGCATCCTCCTAAAAAGTCTAACTTATTTAAAGGAGCAGGACAATGGAATAGCACTAGAATTGTGTATGATCACGGCCGTGTTCAACATTGGTTAAATGGTGAATTAGTCGTTGAATTCAATGAGAAAAGTGATCTATGGACAACCCTAAGAGCTTCGGGTAAATGGAAAGATTATCCTGGATATAAAAAGTCTTCTAAGGGGCCTATAGGTTTACAAGATCATGGTGTAGGAATACGATTTAAGGATATTAGAATTAAATCCTTAGATTAAACTAAGTTCCTTTTAAATCTAAATCGATCTGGATTAAAAGCCTCCGTTGGTATGGAGGTTTTTTTATTGGTCATCAGTTCACTGATCAGTTTTCCTGTTGCAGGACCTAGACTCCAACCCATCATGGCGTGTCCAGTTGCTAAAAACAGGTTGTCATAGCTGCTGCTTTTTCCAATATAAGGTAATCCATCCGGTGATATAGGTCGGTTTCCAAAATGTGCAGCTTTTTTTTCAGCCGCTGTGATTTTAAGCTGTTGATAATACGCTTCTGCGGCATTAGCAATAGCCTCTACTCGCTCCGTTCTAACGATAGTGTTGATTCCTGATAGTTCCATAGTTCCTGCGAAACGGGTAAAACCGTTCATAGGAGTTATAGCACATTTTGCTTCTAAAAGAATAGCGGAGTAGGTGACAGGTGTTTCTCGGTACAAATCGATTCCATATCCCTTTCCAGCTTGAATCGGAAAGTGAAGATTTAATTTTTTTGATATTAATTGACTCCAACTACCTGCAGCTAAAACTACATAGTCTGCTTTGTAATTAGCTCGATCAGTGATCACTTCTTTAATGGATGATCCATCGTATTTAAAATCAATAACGGATTCATGGATGAATTCCACCCCTTTTGATTCTAAATAGCTTTTAAGTTTAGGCATGAGCTCTGTTGGGGTTGTATGAGCATCACATTTAAAATGAATGGCACCAAGCACTTCATCATTGAGATTGGGTTGTAATTTTGTTAATTGCTGTCGGTCTAAAATCGAAGCCTGAAGTCCATCAGCTATTAATCGTTCAGCAATTTTAGCTTCATGATCACCTGCTTTTTGAGTTTTATAGAGCATTAATACACCATCTTCATTTAATTGAAAATTACCAAGTTCCATAGATTGATGAAGATCGGTATAAAGATCTTTACTCAACAGATTAATGTCTCTTATTACAGGAATTGATCGCTCCACTTGTGCTTGAGAGGAGGATTGATAAAATTTCCACATCCAATCAAATAAATCACGATCTAACCGTGGTTTTAAATAAAAAGGGCTAGAGGAATCAAACATCCATTTCAATCCATTTTTGATCATTTCTTTATTGGCAATTGAAATGATATGACTTGGAGTTAAATAGCCTGCATTTACATAAGAAGCACCTGTTTGAGATGATTTTGGATCAATGATGAGTACCTTAAAATTTTCTTTAATAAGATAATAAGCTACACATCTACCCTGAATACCACCACCTACAATAATAACAGTCTTAGGGTTCATAATATTATTTTAACTTATTTAAATGTAGTAAAATGTTTTTTAGTAAGCCCTCATTTAATAGTTAAAACAAGCTTTTGTTCCTCATATTTCTAGTACATTAGCACATCAATTTTTTTATCATTATGGCTAAAACAAAAAAAGCAGCGCTTAGTTTTATCTTTATTACCTTACTTATCGATGTTATAGGAATCGGAATTATTGTTCCGATTGTCCCTGTTTTGATTCAAGAACTCACAGGAGAAGGTTTAAGTCAAGCAGCAATATATGGCGGATGGCTATTATTCGCTTATGCATTTATGCAGTTTGTTTTTGCTCCTATTTTGGGAGGATTGAGCGATCAATTTGGTAGAAGACCTATTTTATTAGCTTCCCTTATAGGTTTTGGAATTGATTATACCATTGCAGCGTTAGCACCGACCTTAAGTTGGCTTTTTATAGCTCGTATATTGGCAGGTATAACTGGAGCGAGTTTCACTACAGCATCCGCCTATATCGCCGATATTAGTACACCTGAAAAACGATCTCAAAACTTTGGAATTATCGGAGCGGCTTTTGGACTTGGTTTTATTATTGGACCAGTTATCGGAGGTATCCTTGGTCACTATGGATCTAGAGTTCCTTTTATAGCTGCTGCCATCTTATCAGGGGTCAATTGGATTTATGGTTATTTTATTCTTCCAGAGTCTCTTCCAAAAGAAAAGCGAAGAAAATTCGATATCAAAAGAGCAAATCCACTAGGTTCATTTATGAGACTGATGAAATTTCCTGGAATTTTTAGCCTCGCAATCGCCATGTTCTTTCTCTATATTGCTGGACAGGTAAATCCAGCGATTTGGTCCTATTTCACAATGTTAAAATTTAATTTTAACGAAGCCTGGGTAGGGTATTCTCTTGGTTTTGTTGGATTGATGGTTGCTATTGTACAAGGAGGTCTTATACGAATAGTCATCCCATTACTTGGTGATTGGAAGGCGCTGGTTATAGGATTTTTATTCCATATCATCGGCTTTGTTGCCTTTGCATATGCTACACAAGTGTGGCTGCTCTTTGCATTTATTGTTCCTTTTGCTTTAGGAGGATTTGCAGGACCTGCGCTGCAGGGAATTATATCCAAACAAGTTCCGGACAATGAACAAGGGGAACTTCAAGGTTCCTTGACAAGTTTAATGAGTATTAGTTCTATTGTTGGACCACCTATTTTTACAGGATTGTTTAATTATTATACAGAGAGTCCTATAGAACGTAATTTTCCTGGTGCTCCATTTGTATTAGCTGCAATTATTTGTGTTGTTGCAGCCATTTTAGCTTTTAGATCTTATAGAAAGCACCATAGCTAGTCTTATGATCAATAACAAAGCCAATATTAATATCTTAGACTATTACTACAACGAGTTATGAAGTATTTTAAGCTCCTGAAAAAGGGCTTAAAAAAACCTGCTGATCATAAATCAACAGGTTAGCTGTGCCCACGACTGGAGTCGAACCAGCACGTCCTTAAGAACACTACCCCCTCAAGGTAGCGCGTCTACCAATTCCGCCACGTGGGCTTTAAAAACACTCCTAAAGTGGTTTTAAACAAAAAAAGTTAAGTCGTGGACTTAACTCTTTTGTGACTTGGCTGGGGCTCGAACCCAGGACCCTCTCCTTAAAAGGGAGATGCTCTACCAACTGAGCTACCAAGTCATTAAATGCGACACTTATTCGTGTTTGCGGGTGCAAATATACTATCATTAATTTATTTTCCAAGCCGTTTTTTAATTAAAATTTATTTTTTTTCTTTTCCTTTACGTTTTTAACCTAACATTAGGGTCAACTAACTATGAAGATAATACTTATCGGATATATGGGGAGTGGTAAATCAACTCTCGGAAAAGCATTAGCATCTCATTACAATATTCCATTTATAGATTTAGATGAATACATTGTCCAAATGGAACAAATGAGTATTCCAGAACTCTTTGAATCCAAGGGAGCACTCTATTTTAGAAAAGCGGAAACAAGAGCGCTACATTCACTATCGGAACAATCAAGTGATTTTGTTCTTTCTACGGGAGGTGGCACTCCTTGCTATGGCACTAATATGGATATCATTTTAGCAACAACCCCATGGGTGTTTTATTTGAAGCTCACGGTTCCAACATTAGCTAAACGATTAGCTCATACACAAGCAACAAGACCATTAATTGCAGATTTAAAGAATGAAGAGCTCTCTGAATTTATCGGGAAGCATCTTTTTGAGCGCAGTGTCTATTATAACAAGTCACATTACATCATTAACACTGATCAACAACGTGAAGAAGAAACACGATCAGCACTTATTGATTTAATCCATTAAAACTACTTGGTCATTGCCCTTAGAAAAGATGACTTCAATACTTTCTTTCATGGAGGTCGAGAGTGAAATTCCTTTAAAGTCTGCTTTAACAGGAAATTTCTTAAAGTTTCTATTGACTAAAACCACTGTTTTTAATTGTTTTAACGGAACATTTAAGAAATGGTGAACACCATAAATCAACGTTTTTCCAGTAAATAATACATCATCTACAATTACGACAGATTTATTACTATAATCAGCAGGCAGTAACGATGTCTTAATGTCAGATGTAATGGGATTCTTCTTATTCATAGAAATTTCACATAGCTGTATTTTTTTATCAGATATGGAATTCAGTACCGTAATTATTTTTTCAGCAAGCAGAAGCCCTCCTCCCTGAATTCCTGCAACGATAATTTCTTTTTCAGTTACATTAGCTTCAAGAATTTGATAGGCTATACGCTCAATTTTATGTGCAATTTGTTGGTTATTGAGTATGATGTTTCCCATAGTTGTAAAGATAATAAAGCTTTATTTAATTTTATTCTAATTCGTCTGGGAATTCAGTGGTATATTCATCCAATTCTCTTCGATCTTTCTTAGTGGGTCTTCCAGTTCCTTTTTCTCTATAATAACGTTGAGCGGTCTGAATTAACTTCGCCGTTGCTAAATTTTCAATCGGAGTAGTATCTTTACGATAGCGATCAACAAATTTTGCAGCAACTCTACTTTCGGGAATAGCAAGAATTTCAATGGTATAATTAATTTGATTTTTTCGAAGTGCAATTTTATCCGAAGGATATACTTCCCTGGAAGGTTTTGCTTTAGCTCCATTAACGTTAATCATCCCCTTTTTACAGGCTTCAGAGGCAATTGCTCTTGATTTAAAATAACGGATGGCCCATAAATACTTATCAACTCTCATAAATGAGTGAAATCTTTGTTAATCTCTCCAACAAAAATAACGGAAAATTGTATCTTGCGGCCCATAAATTAAAGATAATGCATAAGAGTAGATTACTTTTACTAATGTCAGCAGTTCTTATTACTGTATATTCCTGTAAAAAAGATACAACTACTGTTGTAGAAACTATCCCGCCAGAACCACTTTCTGATGTGGTTACTGTAAATGCAGAGGAAATAGATGTGTTCTTAAAAACACACACGTACAATTACGAGGAGTTTAGCGCTCCATCGACTGATTTTAATTTTGAAATCAAAATTGACACCCTTATTGAAGGAAGTGAAAAAAAATCACTTTTCGAATTAGCGACTCCTAAAAAATTGGCAGTAACATCAGCCTATCATGGTATCGATTCAGAGGAAGTAGTAGATTTTACGTATTATTATATTATCGCAAGAGAGGGAGCAGGAACTTCGCCCACTGTAGCTGATTCTACCCTAGTGAAATATAAAGGTCAATTATTAGATGGTCGAGTTTTTGATCAGTCTTCATCTTATTTGTGGCAATACTTACCCATGACCATAAGAGGTTATTATGATGGAGTTAGTATGCTTAAGAGTGGAACAACAGTTGTTCAAAACGAAGATGGAACTTCAAGTTACGCTGATTCTGGAATAGGCTTATTTGTATTTCCTTCTGCTTTAGCTTATTACAGTGGTTCAAAAGGTATTATATCTACTTATGAAAATCTGATCTTTACCTTAGAACTTGGTAATTATGTGCCAGATACTGACTATGATGGAGATGGTATTCCTTCGATTTTAGAGGATTTAAATGGAGATGGAATAGTGACCAATGATAATACTGATGAAGATATAGAGTTGAGGTCTTATACCCCTTATACCGCTAATCATTTTGATTCTGATGATGATAATGATGGTATACCAACAAAAGATGAAATAATTATTAATGAAGACGGGAGTATCTCTTTTCCAGATACTGATGGAGACGGTATTCCAGATTATCTTGATAATGTTTAAATAGCTTACCTTAAAACAGTCTATAAAAAAAGCCTCTTAATGTAGTTAAGAGGCTTTTTTTTAGGAATAATTAGTTCTAATTCAGATTGTATGATAAAGAAATAATTAATTGTTTAGGTCTTGAATCTAAGCGATCATTAATATTTGTGATTTTAGTATTAACAAGGTCAACTTCATTAGCGCTTAAACCACGTTCTAATCGAAGATCAACCCCTATCTTGTTGAGGTTAAATCCAACGCCAAGTTGCATTCCAATGGTAATATCTTTTTGAACATTTTCAAGTTTGAAATCTTCAAAACCATCATTAAAGGTATCCTTTATTACATACTGAAATGAAGGTCCAGCAAAGACATGAAGTGGTCCTAACAATTTATATCCCACCAAAATAGGTAGATCTAATTTAGCACGTTCAAAATTTCCTAATAGTCCCTCTACTTCATATTCACTCAGGGTCTGCGTATAAATAAGTTCAGGTCTTAAATAGACCAGTGGTAAATCAAATTTTTTATAAATCCCAATATGATAGCCTGTTTTTTGGTTAGCTCCACTTAAGATGTCATTTATAGCTCCGTCTACTTCCGATTTTAGATCACCATTTTGACTGTAGTTGACACCTGCTTTAATGCCGACACCACTATAACCTTGTGAAAATCCAAGTGTGGTAAAAGCCATAAAAACGGCAGTAATCATCAATTTTTTCATTTTTGTAGTTTTAGGTAGTTACGTTAAAGTTACGAATTATTTTCTTGAGATTACCTTTTGAGCAGCAGTTACAATTGCAGCCGAGTTCAGTTGATACTTATCCATAAGCTGTGCAGGAGTTCCACTTTCCCCGAAGGTATCTTTGGTTCCGATGAACTCTTGAGGTACAGGGAAGTTTGTAGTCAGTGTTCTTGCTACAGATTCCCCAAGACCACCAAAGATGTTGTGTTCTTCTGCCGTTACGATGCATCCTGTCTTTTTTACAGAATTGATGATCGCTTCTTCATCCAAGGGTTTAATGGTATGAATATTAATCACATCTGCAGAAATTCCTTTAGCATATAATTCTTTTGCAGCTTCAAGCGCTTCCCACACTAAATGTCCTGTAGCGACAATAGTCACATCAGTTCCCTCTTGTAATTGAATCGCTTTTCCAATCTCAAACTTTTGGTCAGCTGGAGTAAATACCGGAACAGATGGCCTTCCAAAACGAAGGTATACAGGTCCCTTATGGTCAGCAATAGCAATGGTTGCTGCTTTTGTTTGATTATAATCACACGTATTGATGACCACCATCCCTGGAAGCATTTTCATGAGACCAATATCTTCTAGGATTTGATGAGTTGCCCCATCTTCTCCCAAGGTAAGTCCTGCGTGTGAAGCACAAATTTTTACATTCTTTCCAGAATAAGCTATGGATTGTCTGATTTGATCATAAACTCGACCTGTGGCAAAGTTGGCAAAAGTTCCAGTAAATGGAATTTTCCCTCCAATGGT
>Ga0181601_10000687_pt1 | contig 27993 bp, 16 predicted proteins | sample 041ome_8_FD_133020 | JGI IMG/M metagenome (GOLD analysis project Ga0181601, IMG submission 133020) | Coastal salt marsh microbial communities from the Groves Creek Marsh, Skidaway Island, Georgia - 041407BS metaG (megahit assembly) | ecosystem: Environmental > Aquatic > Marine > Intertidal zone... | reverse complement strand
GTCTTCACGTCTGGTTTATCCTCCAGCGGCCACATCATCCCTCTTCCCATCGTCATCCACTGGTCGCTCAACATCGAAACCGTCACAAACGGCCGAGCGAACGCCGGATTATCAATATGCGGCGGTATCCACTGTCCTCGCCCGTACAAATTAATCGTGCACGAATCAAACCTCTCCGTTTCATCAATCACACCGACATCGACGAGCTCATCGACGATTTTTACCAGCGCATCCGGCAAGCGTTCCACGTCCACGTCGTCCTCCACGCGGTTGCTGTGCGTGTACGTTCCGTACTGCAACATCTCCCTGCTCTGGTCCCTCGCCGCCCACTTCGGCGGCACCGGCGCGTAGGTGCGTCCGAGTAACTCCCCGCGTCGTCCTCGTTCGAGTTCGTTCGCGATCCACTCCCGGGTCGCGTCGTGCGTCGTCGTCGAAACGGCGTCTTCATACAGAGTCGCACCGGGCACGCGCGTGGGCGTCGCGTCGACTTTTCGCGTCGTCGGCGCCATCCTCGGTTCTCGCGAGAAAACGACGGCGGGTGGGAACACCGGGGCGTCGTCGTCGTCCTCCTCCTCTTCGTCGACTTTTCGCGTCGTCGTCGAGCGCGTCGCAGTCGCGCGTCGCGAGGAAGCGAGACCTCGTTTGAGGGTATTGTGGGGAGTCCCAGTATGAGTGACGGTTCACGACTCGTCAAAAATAACTTGGACTCGAAATGCATGTCACGTCAACATGTGACATGTGACAGAGTGAGTTGACGACAGTTTGACGCGCGCGACGACGACGACGCGAGAGCGATGAAGGATGGGAGCGGGTACGATTCAGATGGGTGTCGATTTACGCGCACGACGCGAGAGATTGCGGAATCGACGGCGCGAGGACGACGGCGGTGGCGCGCGCGATGCGAGGAAGCCGAAGCGGCGTGGCGCGAGTTGGCTGATTGGCATCAAACAACCACCGAAGTGTTCGTGTCGGTGGATTTGAGGGAGTGCGATGCGAGCGTGAGGGATTTAAAAGTGTCGTTCGCGCCGTATTCAATGGAGATTTGGACGACGTGGGGTGGACGAGCGAAGGGATTGAGCGGTACGCTCGCGCGTCGAATAAAGACTTCAGAAAGCACGTGGTCATTCGACGGAGAGGAGCTGATGATTGAGCTCATCAAAGATGACCCAGACAGTGTTTTCCAGTCTGTTTTCGAAGATGGTCGCGGTGCGAGGACCCACACCGAGGTTTTGAAGGACATGGTGGACGCCGACGAGGCGTACGCGCCGAGCGATGAAATCAGCAGAGAATCGGCCGAGTTGTGCGCGCAAATGCGCGAGCGACTCGGCGCCCTCGCCCGCGGTGAGATGCTCGATCCATCGGATGACTTAGATTTCAAGCTCTCCCTCTCCCTCGAAGGGCTCTGACGTTCGCATCTTAATGATCACCATCTTCATTAAAGCCTTTGTTCCGCAAAAGTGAAAAAACGCTCGAGCTCAAAAAGTGCATCTTCCACGCGCATCAAACACGCAGATTACGGCACACCGCGACGAACGACCGCGACGAACGACCGCGACGAACGACCGCGCGAGCATGGAAGGCCTCGATGTCATCGCCCTCGACGGTTTCGACGTCGCCGGTGACTCTCACGTCGTCACGACGCGTCACGGACCGGTGACGGTGACGGTTCAGGGTGACCGACGAAAGCCCGCGCTGGTGACCTTTCACGACGTCGGTCTCAACCACCGCACGTGCTTCCAACCGCTCTTCGTGTGCGCGGGACCGCGGAGCGATCTCGTGAATAAGTTCTGCGCGTATCACATCGACGCGCCGGGGTGCCAGGACGGGGCGGTGGAGGAGAACTCGCAAACGAGCGACGCCGACGGAGCGACGCCTTCGTTGGATTCGCTGGCGGAGCGGTGCGAGGACGTCGTCTTGCACTTTAACTTGACGAACGTTACGGTGTTGGGAGTCGGTGCGGGAGCGACGGTGATGGCGCTGTACGCGAGTCGATTGGCGAGTCGGTGTGCGGCGGCGATATTCGTGAGTCCGAGTTGCGGACGGGCGAGCACGATGGAGCACATTTTGGGCGCGACGTGCAAGTTTAACATGGGGCGATACGGGTGGACGCCGTGGACGACGCAGCACTTGTTGAAGAGGATGTTTAGTTATCGCAGTCTCGGTGGGTCGTTGGGGTTGTACGGGAGCGATCTCGCGCAGACGGCGAAGAGAGAAATGTCTGAGATGAACGCGAAGGCGGTGTTGGCGTATTACAACGCGGCGTTGCACAGATTGGACAACTCTCACATTTACTCGTCGTTGGACATTGATTGCATCATCCTCGCTGGACAGTACAGCCCGTGGTATAAGGATACGATTCTCATGAACTCGCTCATGCGGGCGAGCAAGACGACGTGGATTGAGCTGGAGGGTTGCGGAACTGTGGCGACGATGGAGGATCCCTCCGCGTTGCTCTCGCCCATCGATCTCTTCATTCAACGTTTGAAGAGCGAGGGACTGGTGTGATGCGGATTCGCTTAGCCTACTAAAGTTTGTATTCTAGAACTCCTACTTGATGACTATTTTCTAATCGCTCGATATGAAGGCGTCCTCAGACGTCAATCGTCCTCGCTCCTTTGCGTCTCTGACGAGCGCGTTGAGCGTATCGTCCTTTGCCGCAGATAAAGTCAAAGCCGATCCCAAGACAACGAGGGCGTGCCGGGCGCGGGTTAAAGCAACGTTGAGTCGCCGTCGGTCGCTCAGAAATCCGACGGAAGCTCGAGCGTTACTGCGAACCGCGGAGCAAATCACGATATCCGCCTCGGATCCTTGGAAACTATCCACACTATGCACTGGCACTTCGGCGCAACCGCATTCCGCGAGCTTGCGACGGATGAGCCGAACTTGGGCGCTGTAAAACGTGATGACGACGATTGAAAACTTACCACCACCTTGGGCACCTCTGGTAATCTTTTCAATCAAGCGCGTCGCAAAATCAGCCTCCCGTGCGTTGTGCTTGCTCTCGCCGCGACCGCCGCCTTCGTCGCCGCGGATGTCTACAAACGTGTACGGATCGAGCCACGGCGGCATGCCCTCAGGTCTCTCCCTCTTGCTCACATCGATGGCATCATTGAGTTTGCCGTCGTAAAAGTGCCCTCGAGGCCATCGTGATATCTCCGGATGCATTCTGTACTGGGTGTCTAATAGAGAGACGATTTCATCGTTGACGGACATCAAACGCTCCATGAGAGACGTTGCGTGACCGTGTCGCCGAGCGATCTCTGAAGACAGAGTCGCCGGTAACTGCGCAGGATCACCTACGAGCAAACACTTTCTTGGATTTCTCAAAAAGGGAATCACCAGCTCGGGCTCCAACGCTTGGGCTGCTTCGTCCACCAACAGAACGTCTGGCGAATTGAGACTCGCCATGATGGATTGTCCCGCGCTTGCGAGCGTACAAAACACCAGCTGCGCCTTGTTCAGGGCTTCGTATGCAAAATCATTCACCTTATCACCGCGTCCAGAGCCCTCGCCGATGGTCTGTGCGAGCGAAGCTCCCGCATTGTAAATTTCATTGGCGAGCGTCGCGTCAGATTGCTTGAGCATCGACTCGAGTGTCTGGAATTTGGCTTTCAACTCACCCTTGAGAAAGTGAGGCGCCGACGCCATGATTTGACGTCTCGCTAAGTCTAGTGCGGCAACGACTGAGTCGATCGTGTGTTGGCTCATTTTTGACGCCTTCATCTCGTCGAGCGCGTTCTGAAGACGCGACGCGATGTGCGCCGCTCGCGAGAAAATGAAAAAGTGCATCGGGCTGACGTCGTCCGAAGACGTTGAGCACACTTCTTGCAGCGAGTCTTCAACCCCGAGAAGAATGCATGGCGCCACGTCGGCGCGTTTCTTCCCTAGACTTCGAAGATAGAGCTCCATCGCGACGCACACAGCCTTGTTGCTTGGAGCACACACGAGCACGCGTTTTTTCTTGCCTTCTAGCAACGCGTTCAGTAACGACACGGTGAAGTGCGTCTTACCGCAACCAGGTGGACCTTGAACCATTTGTAATTGATCCATGTGCCCGTTACCATTCATAAACCTATGCAGTGATTTACGTTGCGATGGATTGAGTCCAGAAACGTCAAAAAAATTCTCCTCGACGATTGAGTCTTCGCTCACGGTTTCCGACTCCACGCTTGCGCCTTCTGGCGATACCATGCCGGATGCCATCTCCAACGTCTCCGGCTCAGAGTCCGATGAATCAAATTTTGTGTGCGTCGACGGCCTGTGACCGAGAAGCTGATGCGAAAAGCAAACTTTTGGTCGCATGAAACACGCGCACGCCATGCGCTGATGCGAAATGAGAGAATCCAGCGCCACCGCGAAACACGTAGCGCCGTCCCCTTCCGGTAAATCCGATTCGCGCACCCACAGCGGCACGGAAAACGAATTTGCCGCCTCTTGGCTCGCCGCAACGATGGTTAAGACGCCCGCATCGCGCGCGTGACGTTTGAGCAAGACGGCTGTGGCCGGTCGCCGCCAATCGTTCTGCGAGTCAACCGACGTGGATGACGCGCCACCGATGCGTGTTGCCTCAATCAGACGCACCTCCCCCATGCCCTTTGCCTTTGGTAATGCCTTGATGGACACTTTAAACGCTCTCGCCGACCCGAAACGCGCGAGTGCAGCCGATAACGACGCCCGCGCCTCTTCGTACGCCAACTCTTCGCACACTGCGTAATAATGTTCCAACGATTCGTACATCATCGATGCCTCCACCATCGGTGGCTCACCCAACGCCTCGCGCGTATCTCGTCGCAATCCACTCACCGACCACCGCAAAACGCGCTTCACGAACGCCTTTGACGCCGCGGCGTGCGTTCTCGTCCCGCCGCCGCGTTTGCCTCGCTTTTCCGCGCGTCTCGACCGGTTCTCCTCAACCGGTTCCTCTTCATCCTCGAACGCATCCGCCATCCACTTCGGTCCGACGGGATTGGGCAACGGCACGAATCCATCCCCTCTTGAACGTTTCCTGTGCGTCGTAGTCACCGTTCGCGGGCGCACAGTGGCGGTAACTCGTTCGACGAAGCGGCGTTGTTTGTCGTCCGAGCCGCCGGCGGCGCGCGGCGACTTTGGTTCCTCCTCCTCCTCCTCCTCCTCCTCGGCGTCGTCACCGTACGCGTCGTCGTCGTAGGATTTGTCGTACACATCCCCATCGCGCGCACCGTCATCGACGTCGTCCTCTCGTCTTCTGTGCGCCGCGTCGAAGAGCTCCTCGAGACCAAAGTCAGACTCCATCTTCGTCTACCGAAACCACCGGCGGCGCGCGCCTTCACGCGCCTACGCAGAGGTTTCGCTCGAACGCTCGCGGGCGGGACATCGCGCGCGTCCGTCTCTTCGAGTTTGTTTCGTTTCCTCGTCTCTCTCCCGCGCGCCCGCGCGTCGAAGACTGCGGTGGAGTGGCAACGCCGCGACACAGTCAGACGCGCATCGCAACCCGTTGAACGCATCGCGATGCCTCCGTCGTCGGCACCGCCGCCGTCGGCGCGCGCGGCGGCGTTCGTCGCCCTCGATCGCGACTCGCGATCGATCGTCCGGGGGAGTTTCGGGTCCGACGAGAGCGCGGCGAAGGAGTTTGATGCCATGAGCGACCACGTGTACGCGTTCGCGTTTCCAGAGAGACGTGCGCGCGACGACGCGTCGACGTCGACGTCGACGTCGGTCGGTGGACGACGGGTGGAAAGGTTTACGTTTTGTCTCACCCGCGAGGACGGGTCGAGGATCATGGGGGCGGTGAGACGGGTGGGAGGGACGAGGGCGTTGGCGACGCTCGGACACGACCCGTGGTTCGAGTACCACGCGAGAGCGCTCGAAGGCGCAGAGACGGAGGCGTTGAGGGTGTTGGAGGAAACGATGGCGACGGCGACGACGACGGCGACGGCGACGACGCGGGTGTTGACGCGGGAAGACGCGTTGTGGGTGTACTTGGATCGAGTGTTGGGAAGCGGGGCGCCAAAGGCGGGCGAGACTGTCGCCGTCGGGTTGCCATGGACGGCGTTCGCGGGCGTCGCGACGCAGAGCGTGACGCTCAGGGCGCCGGATCTGAAGAAGGAGTTTAATTTGGGGATAAAATTTACGTCGTTGTTGGATGTAGGGCACGTGGATGCCGTGTTGGCGTTGTTTACGGCTTTGGTCACGGAGCGTCGCGTCGTAATCGCTGGAAGTCGATTAGAAGCATTGAGCGGCGCCGTACAGGCGGCGAACGCGACGCTCTACCCGCTCTCTTGGCAACACATATTTTTACCGATACTTCCGGAGAGTCTGTTGGATTACCTCACGGCACCGATGCCTTTTCTGATTGGATTGCATTCGTCGCTCCTGTCAGAGATGCGCAAGCTTCCGTGCGACGACATCTTCTTGCTCAACCTCGACGATGGCTCGTACACGTATTTTGAGGAAGATTTCGAGAACATGCCAGGCGGACCGTTAACGCTGTTGCGCGTCGGGTTGCTCCGCGAGCTCGAGCGAACGCGCGGTCAAGATAGTCAAGCAGTCGCGCGCGTGTTTCGCACGTTTTTTTCAAGCGTGCTCGGGCCTTACAAGCAGCACATCAAGGGTGTCGTCGCCAATCCGCCACCCAAGGATGCAATCATAGCGGAGAGTCTCTGGCTCGATCAAGATGAATTCATGCGTTCGAAACACGGCAACGTCCTCTTTGCCATGCGAGGGACACAAATGTACGAGGTGTTTGTTCGACAACGATTGGCCATGTGCGCCAACGTCGCCAGAAAGACGGGTTTCGTCCCTGTGGGCGACGAAATCGTCGACTTTGACCTCGAGGAGCCAGACTTGACGTTCTCAGACCTCATGATGCGCGGTCAGGCAATGTCTGAACAGTTTGCTTCCGCTTCTTCGCACGCGTTTTCCGTCGGGAGCAGCGTTTTCCGACAGACGATGCGAAAGGCGAAGCACGCGTACTCGTCGTCAAAGACCATTCAAGACATGCGCAAGGCGTTTTCGGCAAAGAAGGCTCAATTCACGGCGTCGATGAGCAAATTGAGAGAAAAGAGCTCGGAAGATTTGTACGCAAAGTGGGCAGAGTACGAAGGGTCGGCCAAGACTTTGAATTTTGGCGCCAACGCAGACGCGCCGCCGTTGCAAACCGCCGCCATCGCGCCCACGCCACCGCCGGTCGCGGAAGAGCCATCGCAAACGCCGCGACAGTCCGCATCATCAGTGGCGCCACCCGAGGAAGAAACCATCAGCGTATCAAAGCCAGAGCTGCCGATTCCAGACGCACGCGAGGAACGCGTTTCCGACGAAAACGTTCCTCCGTCTCAAACGTCTGAAACGCGCGTCGTCGCCGACATGATGCGTCTCATGTCCTTTGACCACGATGACGACGCCAACACCGGCAAACCCACGGGACCACCGCCGCCGCCGCCACCACCACCGGCGGATTCGCCGAAACCGACGGAACGAAGCGCCGTCGAACCCATTCCCAATTTGATTGACCTTTAGTAGACGACGCGTTGATTTGATTTGTAACGAGCATCGCTTTGCGCGCGACTACGTACGTTTGACAATTAACGATTACTACGGTACTCCATGTCTACATATTCCTAAAGCGCGCTCGCTCGCGCACGACAAATTAATCACGGCATCCCCGGCACGCGAGCGCTCTCGCCCCCACCCGCCGCGCTCGCCGACTGTTGTTGTTCCTTTGGCTTTGGCGCCGGCGTCCTCGGCGTCACGTACTCCGTCGGCATGGTAAACCTCGACGTCGTCGTCTCCCCCCTCCACAACCTCCCCGCCCTCGGCGTCACCGCCCATCTCACCTTTACCGTCATCTCCTTACCCCTCAGGTCCTCATCCACGCTTCGCAGCTTATACTTGGCCATCACCCGACCCTTCGTCTTCGCCCCGTCCGCTTCGCTCGCGCCGCGCGCCACGCGGTCCCAAACCGTCGCCTCGTTGTGATCCCTCTCTTCCGTCTCGTACCCCACCGTCACGCTCGCGAACACGAGCTTTGTGTTCCACGAAAAACACGACGCGAAGTCGACGTCGAGGTCGAACGCGAAGACGGCTTCGTCGCCGACACCGGACGGCGCGCGGATGAATCGTTCGATGCCGACGACGGATGCGATTGGTTTCTTCGGTGTGCGAAGATCGCATTGATGCGCGACGTCGGTGAAAGAAGCGGCGGCGACGAGCGCGGCGAGGACGACGATGACGTAGGTACCGAGGGCGTTGAGTCGGTAGAGCGCCGTGTGCGACATGATGCGTCGATCGTCGCGCGTCGCAGAGTGACGACGACGACGCGTGGATGAATGAAGATCGCGCGCGCGTTGACTCGCGATGATATTAAAACAACAACTAAAACAAAACAAACAAAGAATAACAAAGAAACAATTCACTCGTCGCGCTCGCGCGCGTTTTTCGCCGCGAGGTCTCTGAGAGACTCTTCGACGCGCGCCATGATTGATGCGTACAACGCGTCTCGCGCCTTTGCGTTTTTTTCGCATCGACGACACTTCGCCGTCAAATCCGAAACGTCCAAAGGTTCGCCCACCGTCACGTGCACGCGTTTTCCCACGCCGAGACCCCATTTCCCGTAGCTTTTAACCTGGTTCATCCCAGAGTGGACAAAGGGCAAGATGTCCGGGGTTTTACCCCCCGAGAGCTCGACGTCGCACAAGAGTTTGGCCAATCCCCACCGCATGCGTCCGATTTCGCCGTCGCGACTCACCCGCCCCTCTGGAAAAATGTGCACCCAATCCCCGTCTCTCACGAGTTTCGCCGCCGTTCGCATCGCCGGTTGGTCCACCCCACCCCCGCGTTTGATCGCCAGCGCTTTCCCGCACAAGAAAAAATCCTCTCGAGTTTTATTCTTCGCGCAAATTTCATCCGTACACAGCGTCCATCGAACGCCTCGATGCCGCGGTTCCGTCGCGAAGAAGCTCCACGGTATCAACGAACTCAGCATCCCGGGGTCATCGAACGTCGAGACGTGATTACACACCGTGATTAACCCGCGATCGGGGTTTCGCGTCGAGATGGCGCGTTCAAACGCGTCTCGGTTCGTCGCCGTGGTCGTGTTGACGACGTCCAGGATAAACTTGCTAAAGAGCGCCACGGCTGACAAGACGGCTTGTCGTCCAAAGGTGCCCCACGGCGGGTCCGTCGGGAGGAACTCCGCGGACGGCGCTCGCGGTGACGACGACGTCGACGCGGTGGACGCCGTCGACGTTCGCGCGTCGCCGTCGTCGTCGTTGACGCGCGGCATTGTTTTTCGTTCGTTCAACGCACCGAGGTTAACGACTACGACGACGACGACGACGACGACGACGACGACGACGGCGCGTCGACAGACGGGCGATCGAACGGACGAACGCGCGAACGCGCGGGGAACACCACCGCTCGTCGCGGCGCGCGGGCGGAGGAAGAGTCCGAACGCGACCGTCGGCGTTTGGCGGTTGAACCGAATTACCAAGGCGTCAATCGTCACCAAATGAACTCTATTCTCTATGTCGCGTCGCGTTACAAATGTTCGCGCGTCTGTTTACGAGGTACTACTACTGATTGACGACGCTCGCCGCGGACGTTTCCGTCCGTTTGCTCCGTTATGCGTCTGCGTATCCGTGTGCGTTTCTAGTGTCTAGTGTCGGGCGCGCGCGCGAGGCGACCGACGCGACGGGCTCGTCGTCGCCGACGGGCTCGTCATCGAATCCCGGCGCGCGCGAGCGAACTCACGGCGTTATCCGACCCGGAAACCTGAGACTTGGGGCCTGGGAAAACGTTCCAAAACCTCAAAGTCTCGTCTCCAGCCCCGGTGACGATGGTTTGTCCATCCGGGGATACGGCGAGGTAGAGCACGCGATAGGTGTGTCCCGTGAGCGTCGTGAGCTTGCTCATGCTCGGGTACCTCCAAACGACGATTTGGTTTTGACTGTACCCGTGCGTGCTGACGATTTCGTTGACGTTTTTGCTCCACTCCAAGTTGCACACTTGCGAACCGGTATCGACGCACTGTAAAGGCGCGTTGGTGACGGTGTTCCAGAAGCGAATACACCGATCCGCGGTGCCGCCGCCGCTCGCGAGCAACCCGTGTTGATGCGGACTCCACGCGATGGCTTTCACCGCCGCCGTGTGTTCACTGCACCGCAACGCCGGCGACGTCGAATGCGCGTTCCACACGAACAGCTGGTTATCGTTCCCTCCGCTCGCGAGCTGTCCCTCGTCGTAGGACCACTTGAGCCCGCAGACTTCGCTCTTGTGTCCCAAGAGTTTGGAAGAAAAATCGCTCGCGCTGCGCACGTCTCGATTGAGAATCGACCTGTCTCGGCTTCCGCTCGAGATTGTGTGCGAGTTCCACGCCAGAGTGCCCGCGCGAGAGCGGTGTCCGCGCATCGTGCGCGTGAGTTTACACTTGGCGACGTCCCAGATTTGTACCTCGCCAGAGTTGGTACCGACGCCGAGGTAGGTGCCGCGTTGCGTCCAGGCGACGGAGCACACCGAGTCTTGTTGCGGGGCGAGCTCGCACAGCTTGGTCACCTTGCTCGTGCACGCGCTCCAGAGGTACACGCTCGTCCCGAGCCCGACGGCGAGAATGTTCGATGAACTCCAATCCACGAGGTTGAGGTAAAAATCATCCTGCAACGCGGGGGCGTCGAGCACCTTGAAGGGCGAACGCGAAATTTTCCGCGGCGCTCGACGCCGTTGGGCGAAAATCCCGCCAGAGAGAGGTTGGTTCTCCAACAGAGACGCCACCGGGGAGAGGGTAAACGGACTCTCGCGCGCGACGCCAAAAGAACCGTCGGCGCGAAAACGAAACAAGTTTTTACCCGGACTCGAGTAGGATGTTGAGACGACGAAACTCGGAGAGGACGACGAAGGCGTCGTCGTCGTCGTCGTCGTCGTCGTCGTCCGCGCCGTCGAAGGCGTCGACGGCGGCGTCACACCGTACGCCTCGGGCGGGGACGCGTCCCCGAGCAAACCGCTTCGCAAGAGCGCCCCGTACGCCGCGCTCGCCTCCTCGCGTTCGTGTCCACCACCGTTTCCAGAGACCCCTCCGCCGCGGTGTCCCGCCTCTTCGCCTCGCGTCCCGCCCGTTCTTCTATTGCCTCGTCCGTCTTCGCCGTCGCCACCGTTCGTCGTCCCCGTTCCACCGCCGCCACCGCCACCGCCGTGCGCCACAATCGTCGTCGTCCCGTTCGCGTTATTCATCGTCGTCCCATCCCGCGTCGTCGTCGTCGTAACCGTCGTAATGGTCGGAAACGCCAAACGTCCCGAAGCCGACGCCTCCGTCCCGCCTTCCAACATGACGAAATCCCCGCGAAACCCCGCCGAGGCGCTTCGACTCGGGACGTACCTATCGCTATACTCCCCCGCGACGCGACGCACACCGACACCGCTGCTCGTCGTCGCTTTCGTCGTCGCAACAGCCGCGGCAGCTACAGCCGCGACCGACGCGACAGTCGCGACCGTCCCGGTGTCCCTCGGAGGCGTCCCGGGCGCGCTCTTCGTCGTCGCCGTCCTCCGTCGTCGTCGCGTCGGCGTTCCCAACGGCGTCGCCGGCGCAGACGCGCTCGATCCCACCCTCCATCCGTCCCCTTCCCCTCCGTCGTCCGTCGTCGTCGTCATGTGAATGAATGAATTGAGTGAGTGGGACAGCGACGATGCGACGATGAGATTGATGCGACGATGCGTTCAAGTCGTCGACGGTATCGCGCGCACGATGGGTCGTTCCGCGTGTATCCGTCACCGGTAGGTATCCCCCCGGTACGCCCGCGTTCCGTCGACTGAAGACAGACAGTCACACGGACGGACGGACGAGTGAATCCACCCACCCATCCGTGTGAATCCTCCTCGAACCGTCGACCAAAACGACCAAGACGACGCTTTTTCGCGGTAACGACCCCGAGATCGAGATCGAGATAATGTGTGTTTTCTTGAGTCATGACTGGTCAATAACCCCCTCTTTTCTTTTTTTCAATGTGTTCATCCGCTCTTTTTTTCGTCCCCTTCGATCGGGACGCGGATCGCGGATCGGGACGGATCGCGTTGTTCGTACTGATTGCGCGTACGTCGTGCGTACCGGTGCTCCTCTCTATGTACTTATTCGGACATGTGGGTTTTATCACATACATACATACATTTACATACTTAAGTACATGCATATCTATATATGTGTATGTATAAGAGAGTGGTTTTAGACGACGGATCGATCACACCGGGACGACCTTTCGATCGGAACGGCTCCGGCGAAGAAGAGAAAAGGACGGGACGATGGGATTGATGACGAGTCGTGACTCAAGAAACCGCCTGGTCGTTCGTTGGTTTTGTTGGATTCATTCATTCGTTGGATTTGTTGGATTCGTTCGGACGGCAGAGCGCGGACGACGGAACGACGGAACGACGGAACGACGGAACGCGACGACGCGACGACGAGGGAACGCCGTTCCGATATATGTCGACGACGATCGGGGGACGACGGACGCCACCGGGGGACGACGAACGGGAACGGGACGCGCCACCGAACGGCGGGACACCACCGTTGATGATGCGCGTTCATGATGATGAGACGCGACGACCTGGTGACGACGACGGCGGCGACGACGGACGAGGATGCGATTACGAAGATTACGACGACGAGTACGCGTACGCGTACGCGTACGCGACGACGAGCGATGGTGCGGGGTACGCGGTGGACGCGCGGACGAGACAACAGGTGCGTGTGAGAATTTGAATGAAAAATTGAATGAAAAATTGAATCGAATCGAATCGGTTCGTTCGCGGGACGACGACGCCGGCGGGTGCGGTGAAGCGCGCGCGCGCGCGGTGTGTGTGTTAACATTGTTTTTGTTTCTACCCAATCCGCGTTTCGCGATCCGTCGGGGGACTTCTTAAACGTCGGTCGAAGCGGACGAGGAAAGGAAACGAGATTGAAAACAAAGAAATCTGTGATGAATGATGAGTCTGTTGAAAAAAGAAAGCAAAGCGCCGAGGCGTTGAACGCGCGCGACGCCCGACGGATGGACAGACTGACGAACGCGACGAACGAACGCGACGAACAGGCGTATTCAGACGCGTCGTACGACGCGAGAATGATGACTTCTCCGTACGCGGATTGGTACATGGCGGCGATGGCGAACGGAGGCGTCGTGCCCGCGGCTGGGATGCCGTTACCCGTGCCGGTGGTGGTTCCCGTCAATCTCATGCCGGGAGTGGACCACGCGGCGGCGTACGGCGGTGGGATGCCGATCATGATGCAACCACCGCCACCGCCGCACTACGCGGCGATGGGTGGGTACGCGGCGGTGCCGCACCACCACCACCACCACCACCACGACCACCCGTCGGCGATGTCCGCGGCGCCCGGTGGACTTCCCGGATACGGACCGCCGAACGCGGGCGTCGGCGTCGGCTTCGGCGGTAGACGAGGAGGAGGCGCGATGGGTGGTGGTCCGGGATTTGGCGGTCGCCCGCGGGGCGGTTTCGGCGGCGGCGGGAGAGACGTCGGTTTCAGCGGACGCAACAGAAACGGCGGTTTCGGCGGCGGCGCCCGATGGCAAGAAAAGGGATCCAAGTACACCGTCTTCGTCAAGGATGTTCCCGCGAGCGTCACCGAGCGAGAGCTCGCGGCGGTGTTCTCCGAATGCGGCACGATTTTGGATTGCCGACTGTGCGGCGACATGAGCTCAAACAAGTTTAGCTATGCGTTTGTCGCGTTTGAGACGGCAAACGGAATGGATAGGGCGCTTCGGTTGGACAGGACGTTTTTGCACGGACGCAACATAATCGTGCGCCGAAGCGACACCGCCGTCATTCCCGTCAATCCGTTGCTGCTGCCGCAGAACGAAGCCGAGATGGAGAGCTGCGCGCGAACGATTTACGTCGCCAACGTCGACAAGGCGGTCGGAAAGGATGAACTCAGGGAGTTGTTTGAAACCAACGCCGGGGTGGTGAGTCGTCTGCACGTGCAAGAAAAGGCAAACGCCGCCGCAAACGTCGCCTTTATTGAGTTTGAAGAGCTCACGAGCGCCGGCGTGGCGCTCCACCTCACGGGTAAAAAGCTTCGCAATCGCACTATTCGCGTGAGCGCGTCCAAGACGCCGCTTCGGGTTCACCGCAGGGCGGCGTCGACGAGCAACACCGGTAATCGTTCGCCGCACGCGCGCGCGGCGGGGGAGGATGGCGCCGCCTCGCGAGACGGCGTCGTCGAATCTGAGACTCCGACGGCATCGTCGTCCTCCTCTAGGGAGCCAACGAGCAAGGTGTACGTCAAGAACATTCCGAAAACCACCTCGCCGGGGACTCTGCGATCGCTCTTCGGCGATTGCGGCGAGATTGAGCAAATTGAGTTGCTCAACCAACCCAAATCCAAGTACCCGTACGCTTTTGTTAAATTTCGCGACGTCGAGAGCGCGCATCGAGCGCTCGATTTCAACGGCAAGGAAGTCCTGGACGACGCAAAGCTCGTCGTCGAGCTCACGCACAACGAACGAACGAATCCGATTCGGGAGATGGATCCAGTGTCGCGCGAAAAAGCCGAACGCACCGTGTACGTCACGGATATCGATCCTGAGATTGAATCGACGGTTGTTCGGTCGGAAATTGAACGCGAGTGCGGGGCGGTTTCGCTCTTCTGGTACAAGGCGTTCGACAAGGGAGAGATACGGGCGATCGCGTACGTTGAATTCGAAGACATTAGCTCGGTGGCAAAGGCGCTCGCAAAGTGCCGCACGCGCTTTTTGAGCGGCGACCGACTTCTCAAGGTTCGACATTCGTTTTTGGCGTTGAAGCCTCGAGAGGGATCGACGGATGGTTTATGTCACACGCCCGAGTGCGATAGCCCACCGAGCGTGAGCAGTGAAGACGAGGATGAAAACGGCGACGATAAAAGTAAAGACGCCGAGGAAGGAGACGACGACGACGTCGTCGTGCGAAACCTCGAGTCGCCGCTCAACGCCGAATCCGTCGAGAGGAAGATGCGCGAAGCGCTCGACATTGGTGGCAGCGACGCCGCCGCGTGAGCGAGCCCCGCCGCATCCGCGTGTACGGCTTACCAACACAGTATGCTTTTGTGTGCGTGCTGCTGTGTTTGTCTACTACTAAAAATATGTAATTTTACAAGTAATTCTATCGCGTGTAACTCACGTTCCCGGCTCGATGCGCGCGACGCACGCATACATACGCGCACAACTTTTATTCCACTCTCGAGGAGAGGCGCTCGACGACGCCGTTGACGTGCGCGAGGCCGCAGACGACGACGACGACGACGACTTGTCCCTCGAGCGGCGGCGACGGCAATGAAGACGATGGGTGAGTGTTATTGGCCGTTGAATCATCTTCTTTAGCGAGTAAATACCCCGCCGGATGCGCCTTGACGTCAGCCGCGCACGCGACGTCCTTCAATCCTTCAATCCAAACCTCAAGTTTCCTCGCCTTGGTCGTCGGTCGACGTCCCTCCTGCACGCGGACGACTCTCGCGCGTCGGAACGTGTCCTCGACGATAACCGTCGCGCGTCTTCTCCTGCTTCCGGCGGTTTTCCCGGAGACCTCGTTCGTCGCCGCGTCTCTGTAATGTCGCGTTCTTCCGAGCAAACATCCGAGTTCGGCGCCGACGAGATTTCCCCCGTTTTCCTCGGCGAGAGTATCCATGAGAGACAACCACCGGGGTTCCCATAAATTTAACCGGCGCGTCTCACCCTCGTCGAGTGGCCGCTTGAGCGTGAAGCACCGAGTCTCCTTCTTTGATTCTTCGTCTTTAGCTCGAGCCGCCGCGCGCTTTGTCTCCTCGGCGTCGCCGCTAAACTCAAAAGTAACCCTCCGAAACCGCCCACTCGCGACACCGTGACACGCCTCGGCCCCGGCCAACGCTGCGTCGGCGAGCGCGTCGTCTCGATCCATCCAAAACGTTTCCACGAATGGGCAAAATGCGACGCACGCGAAGGCCAACGTCGCCGCATTCGCGACTTCGATCCACGACGTCGCCCAATCAGGGGACCCGACCGCCGCCGGCTCGAGCGCCGACGCCAGAGCGGCAATCAAACCAACAATCCCAGGACCAACGAGCGGACGCCCGAGAGATTCCGGGTCCTCCCTCAACGCCTTCCCGACGTCCACGCCGTCTTCCGCGTACCACATTCGCCGACAGTGCTTCGCGCACGCGCTCCATCTTTTTCCAAATCTCCCCATCCCACCTCCGTCGTCGCCCCACCCACGCATCGCGCGTTCAAAAACCTTCCCCGCGAGTCCACGCGCCCTTCGATCCCCATAAATCGTTAACGCGTCGAGTCTCTCGGCGCCTAATAACCCCGCGAGTAAATCCGCGCCGTACTCTTCCTCTTCCACTGCGCCACGACTCGCGAGCAACAACGCATCCGCGCGCTCCTGATCCAGTTCCAACACCACGCACGACGGACGCACGGCGTCAACGAGCGCTCGGACGCGTCTCGCGCCGGTTTTACCGGCTTTGTGTGAGGTTCCGATGATGTAAAACTCACAACTTTGTTGTTGCCGCTGCTGCTGCTGCTGCGTGACATCATCATCATCCTTTGTTCGCCGGGCGAGCACGCGTGAAACGCGGGCGCAGTTCCTAGGGAGCGTGTACGACGAGGACGAGGACGCCGTCGACGGCGATGGCTTCGTCGCTGCGGCGTCGACGGCGCGCATGGTGGGTGCACGCGTGTACGCGTGCGCCTGTGTGAGGTTTGAGGTTTAGTTTGCGTGCGCATTTGCGTTTGTTTTACATACCGTATGTACAACTGGTTTAATCCCGACGAATGGATGACGATGGCGCCTCTGCGTGCCAAAATGTCTTCGACCCGCCGGGTGCGAGACTCCCTCCTCGGTTAAACTCGGCGTGGGCGCGATCGGCGGCGGATTGAGCGCGGAGCTCGGATCGACGCCGACGGGCTGCGGCATCCTTGTCGCTCTTGCGTTGAGCGACGAATGTCTCAAACGTGAAATCGTTTGCGAGTGCCCTGTCGTCTTCGTCGTCTTCACTCTCGGCAACAGTGCCACGACGATGGGTTGATTTCGAGCGGTTAGGCTTTTTCCGGATGACGGAGGCGCTTCGCCCGCTGTCGTAATCGTAGTAACCGTCCTTGTCGTCTTCTTCGTCGTCTGAATACTCGGTGGTACCCTTCCGATCACCCGTTTCTTCGTCGAAGATTTCGCGACTAGCGTCGTGAATGGATCGGTTGACGAAGACGTCCCGCCAAAAGATCTTCCACCCTTCTTCACCGCTGAGTTTACACGTGCGTTTGTTGACGAGAATCATAGCCTGCAAGACGTACCCGTACCGCTCGTCCACCGTAATGTCGATCTTCGGTGGAGATCCTCTCCACTTGTCCACATCTTCGGGTTCGGTCCATCCGTACTTGACGATGCGCTGGCTAGATTCTTCTTTTTGGGACACGCTCTCGACGTCTCGGGTGACAACGAACCGCTTCCAACGCTTGACGTGAATCGGCTTGTTGAGGGTAAATCGTTTTGTCTCCACGCTGCACCCCATGTAGGCGAGGTGTCGCATGAGATAGATGATCCCCCCGCCGAGACACACCCACATGGCTATGTTGAGCATGAACCACGCCGCGGGAACGTTCACAATGTACGGTTGGACTTTATCCACCGCCCATCGAATGTCGGTGTACGACAAGTATTGACCGGTGAAGCGATCGAGAATGTCGAAGGCGAGCGTACCGGAGAGAATAACCTGGGTCACCTCGAGCGTGGTGCTATTGCGCGCCTGCGCCCGAAATGCGTCCTCAAGATTCTTCGTCGTCCCTTCGATCGACTCGTTGATTTGCAGCTTACGTCTCGATCCGATGACCTGGTTCATCTGTCTCAGCGATTCGAGGTCGTTCCAGCACGCCGAAATGACTTTTTCTAAATCGACGACGCGACGGTTGAGACGATCGGCCGCCTCTTCGAGTCGACAAATGTCAAAGAGCTCCTGAGACGCCGCGTCCGCCGCATCGGTGAGATTTTCACGCGAAATTCTCATGTTTTCCAAGGATTCGAGCAAAAACTGCTGCACGGCGTGCAAAATTGTCGCCGAGGTGGTGTGCTCGGCCAAGCGAGCGCGAATGCGTACGACGTGCATCGGATCGCTCTGGTAATCGTCGATGAGCGCTCTCGTACGCTTGAGCTCATCCGTGAGCGCGAAACAGCTGCTAAAGACATTTTTCACGTAGACAGATCGAGCCTGAAGCGCGGCGTACGCCGCGAGCAACTTATGATGGCGCTCGGTGCGCGGACCAAAGATGATCATGCCCTCCGCGCCAAAGACGATAACCTCTTGTTCGGATAAGTCGTACGCGTTGTACGTCGCGCCGATGATTTGTTTCAGTTCGTTTTCGTACTGCTCACCATCCATGTAGAGCTCCGCGCGAAGTTTGGGCGTCGCGCGCTCGGCTATTATGCACACAAACTTGTCGCGATTATCCGCCTCGCCCTTGTACGTTTTGTCGAGCATCGCTCGCTGCCGTTCGGAGAATAGATTGCCGACGAGTTCGCTCGTGTCCTCGTGCACGTCTGACAGCAAGCGCGCGAGTAAATCCAAACTAATTTTATGCCTGATTCTATTGGCGATCCCGTTCACGAATAACCCGTACGTGATGGTGCCGTTGTCTCTAAAGTTGATGCCAAAGTGCTCAATCTGAAGCTGCGACACGTTGTCCTTGATGCCCGTCGCCAGTAGATCCGCTTCAACGTTGACGTGACGCGTCTCGTCCGCATCGAGGACGCGAATCTTGGTCTTGTTGTCCGAATGCACGCTCACAACCATGTCGAGCTCCTGTTCGGGCGTCATTAGCGCGCTCGAGCTAAACATGCCTCCCGGGACGCGGTCGCCCGTTCCCAACTTTTCGCAAAACGAAACCATCTCGTTGGATCCCATCGGTACCCATTCGGTGACGAAAACGCAGATGTCATCCAGAGTGAGGCTCGTTGTGAGATTTTGATCGCGCAACGCCGATGGAGACGCCGCGACGGCGCCAGAAGCACCGAGTATACGCTTTGCCTTTTTATCGCCGCTCGTCATGTTGGGCGCAAACGCGTCTGACGAAATCATGGACAGGGGAATGTACGGCGATGAAACGTAGGGAACATCCTCCACGTCGGTGATACTCGACCGAAATTCGTACCCAGTACGAGGAGCCGTGAGGTAGAACGACTGCTGAGGCTTGTCGAACCTGACCTCGAGGAGTTCGTCGTCGTTTTCGTACACCAAGGCTTCCACGAGCGCGCGCATCTCCGACGTCAAGCCTCCATCCGGCGCCGATACCCGACGCAAAAACTCAATCCCAGACTCTGAAATTTTAAGTAACGTCGAGTGTTCGTACGTCTCGCTCGTCACCTTGAGCGCCTCGAGGAAACCGAGCTCGCGCAAATCGTCCAAGTCGTCTCTCCCTTCCTCTGAAATGTTCATGTACATTCTCGCGCCGCCGAAAACCTTCTCCGCCTCGGGCGCGTAATCGTAATCGAACACCTCGCGAAGAATCCCCTCGTAAATGAGCACGAGCGCGGGAAGCTCTCGCAACCAACGCTGGGTGTACTTGACCGGCTCGTCGAACGGCCTCGGTTTCTTTTTGTTGCTTCTCCCTCCAAAATCTCTCCCAAAGTCGTCGTTCGCCTCTTCTCCCGAATCCGAATCTTCCTCCTCTTCTTCCCGCAGGCCCGTGTACAGGCTCATCATGTACAACAATTTGAGCGCATCCGCCCCGTTTTCAATCAAATCCTGTTCCGCTTCGGCGCGTTCCCGTTCCGCGGCCGTCATCCGCGCGTTCGCGGTTCCCGCGTAATCGCCATCCTCCCGCGTCGTCGCTTCGTCGTCGTCTTCCACCCCCTCCCCACGGACCGCCGCCACCCTAACGCGACCCATCGACGACAACGACGACGACGACGCGTACGACGATACCGTCGCGTCGTCGTCGTCGTCGTCACCATCCCAGTACTCGTCGTCTCGTCGTCGTTCGACTCCACCAACGGAACGACTCGAATTCGTCATCGAATCCGCTCTGAGCGTCGCCACCGCCGCCGCCGCCGCCACCGCCGACGTCGCCGTCCATCCGCACTCCTCGCACGTCGTCGTCGTCGCCGCCGTCGACGCCGTCAGCGCGCTTCCGCACGTCGGGCACGTCCGGGCCGACATCGTTCGTTCGTTCGCCGGTGTGACGCCGCTCCACGAAAAATCAATCATCAATCTGTGTGTCACGGCATAAGTACTAAATCGGACATTTGACACGTATATTAATAATTAATTAACCAAAAACTCTCCGACAGGGTTTCGATCCCTGGGCCTCTCGATGGATGCTTTAATTCCAACGCGCCTTCTTCGTATTCACCGTGTGTAACAGTCGAACGCTCTACCAACTGAGCTATCGGAGACTGGCCGTCGGGAGGGTTTAAGCCCCGTCCCGAGCGCGCCGTCGTTGCAGAACCTTTGACAGTCCTAATGTCTCGACGTATATGAGCGCGTGAAGGGGACACGTTTGCGGGATTTGTCTGAATGAGTCGATTTGAGAAAATTGCGGGCGGATGGATGGCTGGATGGCTGGATGGATGATTTTTGTGTAGGGAGGACGAGTACTATTGTACGGTGCGTGCGACTGAAAAAAAGTGTGGGGTGTGAGAGTGTTTGTACATATACGTACTACACGACGCAACGCGCGCGATCGGTGCGACGTTTCGACTCTTTCAGGGATTGTTGCGAGTGAAGGAAGGAGCTTTTGGAGCGCCTACCGGTGCGACTAAATTGCTACTGCTAGTGAAACGACGACGAGGAGAGGTAATCGGAAACGCTGACGACGAGATCGTCGTACGTCGTCGCCGTCGCCTCGTCGTTCGTACCGTTTTCGTCGGAAAAGTCAACCTCGTCGAGCGGTGAAAACCCGGCGTCCATCATTCGCGCGCCTTGGTTGAGTCCCATGAGTTTCAAGTCGCGCAGGGCTCGATCGATGTTGGTGTCGTCGATAAAGTTACCGGCGAATGCGACGGTGCAATCGAGATTGTGTACGGCGTGTGGGGCGCCGCCGGGAACGAAGAGGACCTCTCCGGGGCCTAAATCGACGTCCCATCTCTTGGCGAAACGGCTTTGGACGGACAAAGGACGCGCGGCTTCGACGTCTTTGTCGTCGCCGCGCGGATCGTAGCATAAACCTTGATCCTCTAAGTTTGGCATGGCTGGATCGAGCGTCCCGCGAAGCCAACTCGGACGAAGAAACGCCGTCGAGCCGCGATCGAAGACGGTCCAGCGTTTCGTCCCTCGCACCATCGCCATGAAAAAGTGCCCGTGCCACTGATCGACGTGCAAACTCGACCGCGTGTCCCTCGCGGCGACGAACAAGGATGGCCACGACCGACTGAACGCCGTCATCCGCATCGTCTTCTGCAGGTAATCGTGCGCGAAATACTTTGGCATCCGAACCGCTTCCGCGAGCGACGGCAACTTGAGCGGGATGGACGCGTCGTACAAATAGCTTCCCGGCGCTTCGTCCTCCATCACCTCCCGCACGTAATCCTTCAAATCCAACACATCCGTCGTCGCGCACGATAACTCGTTCGACCGATGCGCGTCGTTTCGCGTCACGGCAATTTTCTTATTCCCCGCCAGTCGCGTCAACCACTCGCACTCGGCGCCTCTCGCGCCGTCAATCGTCAAGACGTCTCCCAGCCCCGTGATCACGACCGGCGTGTCCGTCGCGACGTACTCTTCACGAAACCTCTTCGGCGTGAGTTCGAGCGCGTCCACGCGCGTCACAGCCGTCGTCGGTATCGTCGTCGGCGCGTCGATCTCTTCTTCTTCGTTCAACAACGCTGCGGCGGCTCGCTCGAGCGTCGCGATCGCATCGTCGCATCGCCGCACGATATCGAGCGCGTACGCGCGGCGTCCCTCATCCTCGATCGACTTCGCGCGCGCGTCCAGCGTCGCGCGTTCCGCGGTCAATCGCGCGATCTCCTCGTCGAGGGCGTAGTCTTCTCTTCTCGCGCGAGTCATCTTGTGGCGAACGAGCAGTTGTTAGAGGTGCACTTTTTCGCCGTGTTTGTCGTCACAGTTACAACACATTACTACAAGTCGTCCGTCCGTCGTCTTTTCTGGGGTTTGTTCTGCGTGCGCGAACACCGTTCGCGTTTTCCGTTGAACGCCCGTTTAATGATCTTCGTCGTCGTTCGTACCGGCGGCGCGCATGAGCGCTTCGAAGACGGCAAACGTGACGGCGGACGCCGGCGCCGATTTCACCAGGCTGGGGAAGAGGCCCTTGTAAAACCCGGCGACGCCCTCCGTCTTGGCGATCGTGCGAACGGCGGCGAGAAAGTTTCGGTACGCGTGCGCGTCGACGCGCTGACCGTAGGCGAGGCTTCGAGAGAAACCGGCGACTTGGAATCGCTTTTTGACGACGTCGAGCGGGTGAATGACGAGCCGGGCGATGGTGCCGGCGGCGAAACCGCACGCGAAATCATTCTGCGCAAAGACGCTGTCTGAACCGAAACTTTTCTTGAGCGTGGCGTACGAGCCGAATTGCACCGCGCTCGCCGGGACGATCTCGCCGAGCGTCACGGAGACACCGGCGTATAATCCCTTGGCGACGCCTCTGTCTCTCACCACGCCGGCTGCGGCGTCCAACACGTTTCGGTACACCTTTGGGTGTCCCTGACTCGCGAGAAGCGTTCGTATGACGTCAAACGGATACGTCGCCACCGTGGCAACCGAACCCGCGACAGCACCACCGACAAAGGACCCCACCGCGCTCTTTTCTCCGTTACTCGAGCCGCGAAACAATCCGCGTCGCTCCGCCTCCTCGTTAAACTTTGACAAAACCGTAAACTGAATCGCCGTGTACGGCACCCAGAGAAACAACGCCGGGACCGTCCCGGCCCATAACCCTCTCGCACCTTCCTCTCGCAGGATCGTCCGCGCTGCTTGCACCAAACCTCGATACTTCCCGCTCCCCGCGCCTTCCAGTTGCACCTGCAACCGAATCTTCACCACGTCCAACGGCGCGACGAACACGCGCGCCGTCGCCCCCGCCACCCCACCCGCGAGCGCCGTCGCGAGCGCATTCACACCGCCTTCTTTTTTCCCTCCGGAGGCGTTCTCAGCCCGCCGCCGCTGCTTACCACCGCCCGACGACGACGACGACGCCGAAGCGTCCGACGACGCGTCGGCTCGAGCCGTCGACGTCCCGAACGCCGCCGCCGCCGCCGCCCCCGCGCACGCCGCACCGCACTTCACCATCCCCGCGAACACCGAAGACGACGACGATGACGACGGATCCGTTTTCGCCGTTCGCGTCGTCGTCATTCGTCGCCCGCGTCTCTGCTGGGACCTTTTACTCCCGCTGAAACTCGAGCTCCTCCAACAACCCCCACCACCACTCGGACCACCAGACGACGAAGAGAAGCGCGCGAACGTCATGCAAGTACCAAACTCCAACGGGAACGATCGATGGAAGAGCCCACGCGCGGGCGAGACGCGATGCGGTGTCGTCGGCGTCGCGCTCTGACGAGGTTTCTCGAATTTCCTTCAATCGAATTCAAAACAAAAAAAGTTTATAATTCACGCACATCACATCAAGATCTCGAACGTACTTTTACGTATAAAACTCAAAGATTCGCTCATGTAATCACTAAAAACCAACATCGAACGTACGCGACCTACGATTAAAGTCAGATAGAAATTAAAATACATAATATAGTGAAAAATAGGGTTTACAAAAACAATCTAGGGTTTGGACTCGGTCACGAACGGATAAAGCGCAGACTCGGTCGCGTCAGTCGCGCGCCGGACCCGCGCGCGCCTGCGATCGCGTTCATGGCGTCCTCGTTCGCGTTATCCGCGCCATCGATCCCGTCGTCGTCGTCGGGATCGATCGTTACACGAAACCGAAGGGCGACGTCGACGCGTCGGCATCGGCATCGGCGCGGCGTCGAAACGCGCGCGTCAACCTCGCCGGATGACGGTAAAAAGAAGAACATGACGCTCGAGGAACGGATCGCGGCGGGAGAGTTCACGAAAAAGTCGTCCACCGGACCCTACCGCGCGGTGGCGGACGCGCTGCGCGGACTCGTGCCGGAAGACGCGGGACCGATGGGTCGAGGCGTGTCGCTCGCGCTCGCGAGGTTATCCAGAAGGTGGCGAGCGGAGGCGATGTCGAAGATGCCGGTCGCGAGCGGGGACATTCGGGAGATTGCGGGACAACCGGTGTTTGTTCCGCTGTATAAACTGTTTTTGGCGTACGGGGAAATGTTTGTTTTGGCCATTGGACCGAAAAAGTTTGTCGTCGTGAGCGACAACGCGGTGGCAAAGGAAATGTTGCTCACGCAGGCGAAGAGTTTTTCTAAAGGTTTGCTCTCGGAGATTTTGGATTTCGTCATGGGTCAAGGGTTGATTCCGGCGAACGGGGAGGTGTGGAAGATTCGCCGCAAGGTGATCGTGCCGAGCCTGCATAAAAAGTACGTCACGTCCATGGTGGATATGTTTGGCGACTGCGGGCTCAAGGGGATGTCGCAGCTCGCGCGGAGCGAAGCGGCGAACGAAACCGTGGAGATGGAAAACTTTTATTCGCGGTACGCGCTCGATATCATCGGTAAGGCTGTGTTCAACTATGAGTTTGACTCGTTGACGACGGATGATCCGGTGATCAAGGCGGTGTACACGGTGCTTCGCGAGGCGGAGTATCGAAGCGTGACGTTTATTCCGTACTGGAAAGTGCCGCCGCTTCGATGGCTCGTGCCTCGTCAGCGTCAGTGTCAAGAGGCGCTCGCCGTCGTCAACGACACCTTGGACGAGCTCATCTCGAGGTGTAAAAAAGTTGTCGAAGAAGAGGATGAAGAGTTTGTGGAGGAGTACATGAACACGGATGATCCAAGCATTTTGCACTTTCTCATCGCGAGCGGCGACGACGTCACGTCCAAGCAACTTCGCGACGATTTGATGACCCTCTTGATTGCCGGTCACGAAACCACCGCGGCGGTGTTGACGTGGACGACTTTCCTTCTCGCCAAGCACCCGGAGGTCAAGGCTAAGGTGTTTGAAGAGGTGGATCGCGTCGTCGGCGATCGCAACCCCACCGTGGCTGACATGCGCGAGCTCGTGTACACGACGCGCGTCATCAACGAGTCGATGCGACTCTACCCGCAACCTCCTGTACTCATTAGGCGCGCGTTAGAACCCGTCACGCTCGGCGGGTACAACATTGATGCCGGCACGGATTTCTTCATCTCTGTGTGGAACTTGCATCGCAACCCGAGAATTTGGGACGAACCGGATGCCTTCAAGCCTGAGCGCTTCCCAATCGACCAACGCATGCCCGACGAGTACACGGAAGATTACGCCTACTTGCCGTTCGGTGGAGGACAACGCAAGTGCGTCGGCGATCAGTTTGCCATCTTTGAATCCATCGTCTCCTTGGCCATGCTCATGCGACGATTCGACTTTGAGCTCGACGAGTCCAAGCACCCCGATGGCGAGTGCGGGATGACGACGGGTGCCACTATTCACACCACCAACGGTTTGCACGTCAAACTCAAGCGTCGCGACGGTAAAGGCGGGGACGAGATGAGCGGCACCTACACCAAGGGCGCGATGTTGAGTAACCTGGAGGATGTCGACGTCGTGCGCGGATCCATCGACGCGCCGTCGGCGAGCAGCGATGAGGATTTCGACGATCGATACGCCGAGGATGTGGACGAATCCACGTCGGAAAAGTTTGAGCGAGCAAAGCGCATCGTAGAGGAGGAAACGACGGCGGGCAGCAACAGCGAAGAAGTGGGCATGAGCCGTTGAGCAAAGCAAAGCGACGCCGGCGTCATGGGTTTGTACTAGAAGGAAGAAGCGACATTTTTTAATTTTACTCGATAATAATTACGACGAGTTTCGCAAACACGGCGGCGTTCGCGACGAAGCGACGATCGCGTGAATCGCTAAAATATTAAATATTAGCATTGCAACCGTTATTGAAACTAGTAATACTGTCTCAAACTGCGCGGCGTGATTTGATTCGTGATACAACCCATGAGGATGGATTTAGAGCAACAACTTTTCGAGCTGTTCATCCAACGCCTCGTTCATCGTCACCGTGGCGGTGGACGCACTCAACGTCTCCGGGTAGAAGAAGGCGACGACGGCAGTGACGTCATCCGCGCGTTCGTCCTGTTCTTGCCATCGAGTGTACGCCGTGCGCACGATGGCGTGCGCGGCGCGCTCGCAGGCGTCCGATTTACCGTCGTCGTAAAATCTCTCGGCAATGGCCATCGTCTCCGCGCTCGACATAAACTCAAAGACGCCGTCAGACGCGACGATGATGCATCGAGCGTTCGGTTCCTCGTTCAAGTCGAACGTAGACATCTCTGGTATCGCGGAGACGCCCAGCGCTTTGCCCACGGTGTCGCCGATGGAGCGCGTAAACGCGCACCCCGGAAACCTGTACCCAGCCATGAAGACGCGGGGAGGATCGTCGCAATACTCGTCATCCGATCCCGGTTCACCATCGCCGAAATCTTCGTGCTGATCCGTCTCGCCGAGCACCATACCGATGGTGGCGAACATCATAGGCGATTGCGCCTCCGTCTTCATGCGCTTGCGCTCGTCGGCGCGAAAGCACGTCTGGTCGTGTGTCAAATCCTTGACGACCCATGACTTGGTGTGTCTGTTCCCCGTCAGAGTCGACGACCCACCGAGTTCAATCCCGACGACGCATCGCGAATCACCAACGTTACCGATGCGCACCCGACCATCCTCACCAAAGAGCGCCGTGATCGCGGTCGATCCCGAAAACGAAGCCTCTTCGCCCAGCGTCTTGCACACGATGGCGTTCACTCTATCAAACGTCTGCGCGTACGCGTCATCCAAACCACGCTTATTATCATGACGACGCCCGGCGGTCCCGTGCACCTCTTCCCGAAGCGCCTCCAAGAACGTTCCTCTCGCAATCTGCGCGCAATCCTCTCCGCGTTTCCCGTGTCCATCAAACACCCCGAGCAACAACTCCCCTACGCTGGCGCTCGTCTCGCACTCCTCCCCGTTTTCGTCGATATCCGTCCTCGTGCTCGTCAAGCACCCCTTTTCCGCCACGATGAAACAGTCCTGATTGACGTGATAGTCTTTATGCGGGTAACACCCCTCTTGACACACCGCCGCGACGCGCACTTCGACGCCGTTCGCCGCTCTCGCCCGGCGTTCGCTCAGCACCTCACGTCGCGTGAGGTCCAACTCAAACCTCTGCGGTCTCGCCCTCGGCGGTCGCGTGCGCCTCGTCCACGACGCGCACTCCGTCTTGCAATCGCGCAGGCGCGCGGAGGCACCACCAGATGATGCCGGGCGCGTCACCGGTCCACCGAGCGGGGACGGCAAGCGCGTCGTCGCCGTCGGCACCGCGGCGGCGACGCCGTTTCGAATGGATAAAGATGCCGCGTTCACGGACGCGTTCGCCGCCACCGCGCGTCGCGCGTCTTCGAGCTCGATGCTCGGCGTGGACGTTCGGGCGATGGAGATCGATCGACCGTCTGAACCCACGGGTTCGTACGCGCTCGGGACGACCGCCATGGTCGCGTCGGCGTCGGTGTGAGGAACACGGAGGCGCCGTCGGTCTGGCCCTAGTGCGCCCGAACCCTAGGTTGTGTGTATAATGTACACTTTAAAGCCATCTACACGTAATATAGAAAACATATGAATTTTAACTAATAGAACTAAACTGTGTAATATATTGAGATGGCTTTTGTTTCGCGGCGCCGGGCGTTCGCGGTGCGTTCGACACTTCTCGACGCCCGCGCGAGTCACGGACGGAGTCACGGACGGAGAGACGGACGGAGAGACGGACGGACGGAAGATGACGACGACGGATTTAACCGCGCAGGTGCGCCTCGCTCTCGCCCGCGTTGGATCGCGACGACTCGATCAAAGAAATTTCGACGCCGTTTCAATTGAGGGTTTCGCGCGCGCTCTGACTGACGAATGAATCGACGACGACGACGACGACGACGCAGATTGCGAGCCGATTGGACGCCCACCTC
>Ga0181601_10000683_pt1 | contig 28057 bp, 36 predicted proteins | sample 041ome_8_FD_133020 | JGI IMG/M metagenome (GOLD analysis project Ga0181601, IMG submission 133020) | Coastal salt marsh microbial communities from the Groves Creek Marsh, Skidaway Island, Georgia - 041407BS metaG (megahit assembly) | ecosystem: Environmental > Aquatic > Marine > Intertidal zone... | reverse complement strand
TGGTGGCTCGCATGTTACTTCTGCGGTCACACATTGAATGGGGCTACGTAAAAACTTTTTTTGTCGGCTCGATATTCGGGACAATACTTGGCGCAATGCTTTATACAAGCCTTCCCACCAGTATCGTTGCGCTGGCATTAGCCGTCGTTATGTTTCTGGCAGCCTGGGCACCAAGGGCAACTTTCAAATTAAAAATACCTCACGCCGAAGTACTGGTTGGTAGTGTTCATGCCTTTCTGTCGACGGCGTTCTCTTTTGGCGGTTTTATGCAAGCCGCTATTTTTCGGAAAAGCTTTAACCGTATGCAGGTCACCGCAACTATTGCCGCTTGCTCATGCGCGATGACTCTGGTGAAGATACCTTCTTATGCGGCGTTTGGCTTCGACTACAAACCCTATATAGGTGTCATAATCGCCTGCTGGATTATGGCGCTTCCCGGCACCTGGATTGGTCGGCATTTTCTTAACCGTATGCCTGAAATTTTATTTCACTATGGATTTAAGACCATGCTGACCGTTGTCGGGCTGCGGCTAATCTGGGTTGCCGTCAGCCCTCTCATCTAGACGAACAACTCACTTAATCCAGACCTGCTTGGCATTCACAAACTCTTTGATACCCTGCGGGCCAAGTTCCCTGCCATAACCTGAGCTTTTCAGAAGCCAGATTATTGTGGAAGATTTCAATTTGCGGCAAGGCGAGAAAGCGCTTGAGCAAATGCAAAGCCAAGCTCCTCAACCGGTACATAACCAGACATAAAAAAGGGCCGAAAGGCCCTTTTTTACTTACTTCTAAAACCGGTCTTTGGCGTTAAAGCGGTTTGATGTTTACATTGCGAAACTTCACGATACCGCTGCCGTATTGCAGGGCAATCGGGCCACTTAAAAGCTTGCTGTCGCTGCCTTCAGCGGTGAGGATGCCATTAATGCGCGCTTCCATATGGTCACCTTCAAAGCGAATCTCATAGGTATTCCAGCGGCCACCTGTATCCAGGTTCGCCAGTATCGGCGCTACGCCCACGATGCCCCCAGTTCGGTATGTGGGATCAGGACGTTGGTCAAAAATATTCACCTCGTAGCAGGTCTGGTCGCCGATGTTCTCCACATCGGAACAACGAATAAATACACCGCTATTGGCAGGATGATCGACCCAGAACTCAAGCGTCAGCAAGAAATCGTCATAGGATTCCTTGGTGTACAGATAAGTCGTTCCGCCCTCGTCGTCTGCCATAAGCACACCATCCCTTATGCGCCACTCGGCATCGCCCACTTTATTCCAGCCTTCTAGGTCTTCACCATTAAACAGTGCATATCGCTCACTCTGGGCAATGGCCATACAGGACAGAAGCATCGAGAGAAAAATAACCGTTGTTTTAATTGTTTTCATACACCCTCCGAAAAATTTTGCTCACTTTTCCTGCCCGAAGACAGCAAGTCAAACTGAAACCGTCACGCGCCAAATGAAGGCGCGTGCAGGAAGTTAAATCAGATTTTACGACCCTTGGCCGCCGCGATTCTCATGCGCAAGGCATTCAGCTTAATAAAGCCTTCCGCATCCGCCTGGTTGTAGGCGCCCTCGTCCTCATCGAACGTGGCAATACGCTCATCGAACAGGCTATCGTCCGACTTGCGGCCAACCACAGTCACGCTGCCCTTATAGAGCTTTAGGCGCACTGTTCCGTTAACCGACTCTTGCGACTGGTCGATAGCCGTTTGCAGCATCTTGCGCTCGGGCGACCACCAGTAACCGTTATAGATCAACGCCGCGTACTTGGGCATAAGTTCATCCTTCAGATGCGCCACTTCACGATCCAGTGTCAGGGATTCAATGGCACGGTGGGCAGGCATCAAAATAGTGCCGCCCGGGGTTTCGTAACAACCGCGGGACTTCATGCCCACATAACGGTTTTCGACAATATCCAGTCGGCCAACGCCGTTATCGCCACCCAGTTTATTCAGTCGCTTCAACATGTTTGCCGGAGACAGCTTTTCGCCATCCAGCGTGACCGGATCACCATTGGAAAAGCCGATTTCAATATAGGTTGGCTTATCCGGTGCATTTTCCGGAGACACACTCCAGCGCCACATGTCCTCCTCGGCCTCTGCCCAGGGATCTTCCAGAATGCCGCCCTCGTAAGAGATATGTAGCAAGTTGGCATCCATAGAATAAGGCGACTTTTTCTTGGCATTGGAAAAATCGACCGGGATATTGCGTTTTTCGCAGTACTTCATCAGCGTGTCACGCGAAGTCAGGTTCCACTCACGCCAGGGAGCAATGACACGAATTCCCGGCTTCAGTGCATAGGCGCCCAGCTCAAAGCGCACCTGATCGTTACCTTTTCCAGTCGCGCCGTGCGAAATCGCATCGGCACCGGTTTCATTGGCAATCTCAACCAGACGTTTGGCAATCAGCGGACGGGCAATGGATGTGCCCAGCAGGTATTCCCCTTCATAGATCGCATTGGCACGAAACATAGGAAACACATAATTAGCCACATAGTCTTCACGAAGGTCTTCAATGTAGATTTCCTTAACGCCCAGCGCCTGTGCCTTGGCACGTGCTGGTTCTACTTCTTCACCCTGACCAATATCGGCAGTAAAAGTAACAACCTCGGCTTGATACTCGTCCTGCAACCAGCGGACGATTACCGACGTATCCAGACCACCGGAATATGCAAGTACTACTTTGTAGACTGACGCCATCAGATTCGCCTCAAAAAATTGTAATGTTGTAATAAGCTTTATTCGCCAAGAGCGAAAGGCCGCGCATTTTATCGACTGGGCTGAAAAGTATCCAGACAAAACCCACGAGAGAAAGCAAATATGCTTGTTTGAAAAGCCTTAAAGCCATTATTAGTTACTGAAATTCGGGGTGGTTTTGGATAGAATGCGGGGCACTCAATAAGGCCCCCAATGACACAAAACGAAATCCGATTGACACGACCTGACGACTGGCATATTCATTTGCGTGACCAGGACGCCCTCAGGCTAACGGTACCCGCCGTCGCTCGGTACTTCGGACGCGCCATTGTTATGCCCAATCTGGTTCCCCCAGTTACCACGGTAGAACTTGCCAATAGTTATCGTGATCGCATTCTTGCGCAGCTTCCAGAGGGGTCAATCTTTGACCCTCTAATGACCCTTTATCTCACGGACAGTATGTCGCCAGATGAAATAACCAAGGGCAAGGAAACCGGTAGTGTCACTGCATGCAAGCTTTACCCTGCCGGGGCGACGACCAATTCCGATTCTGGTGTGACGGATATTAGTAATATCCATTCGGTACTAGAGGCCATGCAGGAAGTTGGTATGCCACTGTTAGTGCACGGAGAGGTCACGACAGCGGATATTGATATTTTTGACCGGGAGGCCGTTTTTATCGAGCGGCACTTGCAACCTTTGCTGAAGGATTTTCCTGGCCTGAAAGTAGTTATGGAACATATCACCACCGCCGATGCGGTGCAGTTTGTTGAGGAAGGCTCGGCAAACCTGGCCGCCACAATTACAGCGCATCACCTTCTCTACGAGCGCAATCACATGCTGGTGGGTGGTATTCGACCACATCTGTACTGTTTGCCTATCCTCAAGCGAAGAAAACACCAGGAAGCGCTTGTAGGCGCGGCAACCTCGGGGAATAAAAAGTTCTTTTTGGGAAGTGATTCTGCACCACATGCCACCGACGCCAAAGAGACAGCCTGTGGCTGTGCTGGATGTTATACCGGTCACGCAACACTGGAGCTTTACGCCGAAGCTTTTGCCGAAGCCAACGCCCTGGACAAGCTGGAAGTCTTTGCCAGTTTTAACGGCCCTGATTTCTACGGACTGCCGCGCAATAACGATGAGGTCGTCTTAAAGCAACAAAGCTGGGAAGTCGAAAGCGAACTTCCCTACCTGAATACAACAATAAAACCGCTGAGAGCGAGCGAGCACATTCACTGGGTTGTGGAATCCGCCTGATGACTGAATCCATGTCTGATCTGTTCAATGAAACCAGCGGGCTGGGTATAGCTGATCGTTTTCGTGGGTTTTTACCGGTGGTTATCGATGTGGAAACCGGCGGCTTTGATGCAAAGACCAATGCCTTATTGGAGATCGCCGCACTACCCATTTTGATGGATGACGAGCAAAACCTGTATCCGGAAAACTGTTACAGTGTGAACGTTGAGCCTTTTGAGGGCGCGGTTGTGGAAGACAGCGCCTTGCAATTTACCGGTATTGATCTGGACGACCCAGAGCGCAATCCCTTGTCTGAAAAAGAGGCGCTCACAACTGTTTTTAAGCCCATCCGCCAGCTAATGCGCGATCATGACTGCAAACGTGCCATAGTGGTTGCCCATAATGCCCATTTTGACCTCGGGTTCATTAATGCTGCCTGCGACCGGGCCGGCGTCAAACGAAATCCTTTCCACCCTTTCTCTTGTTTTGACACAGCGACCCTTGCGGGACTTGCCTATGGGCAAACCGTTCTGGCAAGGGCGTGTAGTGAAGCACATATTGGTTTTGATAATAGCGAAGCTCACTCTGCGACTTACGACGCAACCAAAACCGCCGAGCTGTTCTGCAAAATTGTAAACACCTGGTCTAGCCAAATCGGCTGGAAACCCTAAGATCTGGGAGCAAAAAATGACTGATTCGCAAAAAAGCGAAGCGTTGGAATATCATCGCAATCCAAGCAAAGGCAAGCTTTCCATCTTGCCAACCAAACCCCTTTCAAACCAACACGATCTGGCACTGGCGTATTCTCCCGGTGTTGCTTACCCCTGTCTGGAAATAGAAAAAGACCCCAATCTGGCTGCCGAATACACAGCACGTGGCAATCTGGTTGCTGTGATCTCCAACGGCACCGCTGTTTTGGGCTTGGGAAATATCGGCGCACTGGCATCCAAACCCGTGATGGAAGGCAAGGCCGTTCTGTTTAAGAAATTCGCCCATATTGATGTCTTTGATATCGAGGTCGACGAGACCGATGTCGACAAGTTTGTTGAAGCCGTTGCCCGCCTGGAGCCAACTTTTGGTGGAATTAACCTTGAGGATATCAAGGCGCCGGAATGCTTCTTCATTGAGCGCAAGCTAAAAGAGCGAATGAATATCCCCGTGTTTCATGATGACCAACACGGCACTGCCATTTGCTCTGCTGCGGCTGTTTATAACGGCCTGCGTATTGTCGACAAGAAATTTGAAGACGTAAAAATGGTGGTTTCTGGTAGTGGTGCTGCAAGTATTGCCTGTACTGATCTACTGGTCAGCATGGGCCTCAGACCAGAGAACGTATTTATGATCGATCGGTCTGGCGTGATCTATAAAGGTCGCACCGAGGGCATGAATGAGTGGAAAGAGAAGTACGCGGTGGAAACCGATGCACGAACACTTGATGATGCCATTCAGGACGCGGACATCTTCCTTGGTCTGTCTGGCCCGGGTGTGTTGACACAGGATATGTGCAAGAAAATGGCACCTGACCCGCTGATTCTGGCTATGGCGAACCCTACGCCGGAAATCATGCCGGAGCTGGCGAAAGAAGCCCGTCCAGATGCCATTATTGCCACCGGCCGTTCCGACTATCCAAACCAGGTCAATAACGTCCTCTGTTTTCCCTTTCTGTTCCGCGGTGCACTGGATTGTGGCGCAACCACGATTAATGAAGAGATGAAGCAGGCGGCGGTGAAAGCCATCGCCGATTTGACACATCGCGAACCAAACGATGCCGTTGCCCGCGCTTATAGCGGTGAAAAACTGGAGTTTGGGCGCGAATACCTGATCCCCAAACCCTTTGATCCACGTTTAATCCAGGATGTGCCTCTGGCAGTGGTAAAAGCCGCCATGGCAAGTGGTGTCGCTTCGCGCCCCATTGAAGATCTGGATGCTTATTCACAGAAGCTACAGAGCTATGTCTATAGCAGTGGCATCTTTATGAAGCTGGTTATTGAAGAAGCCAAAGCAAATCCGGCACGCGTGGCTTTCTCGGAAGGCGAAAATGAAGATGTGCTGCGCGCCCTGCAAATGGTCATTGATGAAAAAATTGCTCGCCCGGTGATTATCGGTCGTCGTGATGTGGTCAATGGCAAGATCAAGCAACTGACGTTGCGATTCCGCGAAGGGGAAGACTTCGATCTGGTCGATCCAGAGGAAAATCCGGATTACGAGCGTCACTGGCAACATTATTTGGAGCGCCAGGGGCGTCATGGTGTGTCCGTGGAGACTGCGCAAAAAGTGATCCGTTCCAATAACACAGCACTGGCCTCTATCATGGTGGATATGGGTGATGTGGACGCCATTCTCTGCGGTAAGGCGGGGCGCTACGAAAATCACCTGCGCAACGTGGTGTCCTGTCTGGGTCACAGCAGTGCCGATACGGCTAACTATTCAGCTGTTTGCGCACTGACCCATGAGAACGGCCCTATCTTCCTGACAGACCCTTTTGTTCATGTCGATCCTTCTGTTGAGCAGGTAGTTACCAATGCCAGTAACGCGATTGAGTTTGCCAAGAAGTTCAATATTGAGCCCAAGGTCGCACTGGTCTCCCATTCCAATTTCGGCACTTACGAGAACCCTTCAGCGAAGAAGATGAAGCGGGCCACCGAACTGCTTAAGGAAAAATACCCGGATCTTGAAATAGAAGGCGAAATGTTTGCGTTTACTGCCATGAACGAAGAGTTTCGCAAGCAGTCTCTGCCGAATGCCAATTTAACCGGCCGCGCCAATATTCTGGTCATGCCGAATATGGACTCAGCGGCCATTGCACTGGGACTGATGCGTACCATGACCAATTCGCGATTGATTGGCCCCTATTTGGCTGGCTTACCTCAAAACGCTCACGTGCTGATACCCAGTGTCTCTGCACGCGGCATATTCAATATGACGGCACTTTGTTCAGCTGACGCCGCCAAGTAATCTTTTCGCTTTATAAAAGCGTAACTAGTCCAGGTTTTGGGGGCTCTTTTGAGCCCCTTTTTATTTTTTCATCACATATCGAGGATCACTATGCCGTTTAGCTAAGGCATAATGTTCGGTTGATTTACAGCAGTCCCCTTTCATGCAAGAAATACAAATTCGGGGTGCCCGCACCCACAACCTGAAGAATATTGATCTCAATATTCCGCGAGACAAATTAGTCGTTATCACCGGTTTATCCGGCTCTGGCAAGTCATCACTGGCTTTCGATACGCTTTATGCCGAAGGGCAACGCCGCTATGTCGAATCACTATCGGCCTATGCGCGACAGTTTCTCTCGATGATGGAAAAACCTGATGTAGACAGCATTGAAGGCTTGTCCCCCGCCATTTCTATCGAGCAAAAATCGACATCCCATAACCCGCGCTCCACCGTCGGCACAGTCACGGAAATTTATGATTATCTGCGTTTGCTCTATGCCCGCATCGGTGATCCCCGCTGCCCGGAACACAAAGCGCCGTTGGCGGCACAAACCATTACGGAAATGGTGGACCAGATAAAACTGATAGATGAGGGTACTCGCATCCAGATCCTTGCTCCGGTTGTTCGCAATCGCAAGGGTGAGCATCATCATTTGTTCAGTCAGTTGCGAACAGATGGCTATATTCGTGTGCGAATAGATGGCGAAGTCTGTGATCTGGACGATTTGCCCGAGATTAATAAAAACCAGAATCACCAAATAGAGGTGGTCATTGATCGCCTGCGTATTCGGGAAGACATCGAGCAACGACTGGCCGAATCACTTGAGACGGCGCTAAACCTGGGCAAGGGTCTTGTCTTGATTGACAATATGGATGACCCGGATTCCAGCAAACTATTCTCCGCCAAATTTGCGTGCCCAATTTGCGATTACAGCCTCAATGAGCTGGAGCCGCGCCTATTTTCCTTTAACAACCCGGCTGGTGCCTGCCCTTCTTGTGATGGGCTGGGCGTCAAACAGTTCTTCGACGAGAACAAGATTATCCAGTTCCCGGAATCCAGCCTGGCCGAAGGTGCCATACGCGGCTGGGACCGACGCAATTTTTACTATTTTTCCATGCTTTGTTCTTTGGCAAATCACTATAACTTCGACATGGAAATGCCATTTGAACAACTCGATGAAACTAGCCAGCGAGTTATTTTGCATGGCTCGGGTGAAGAATCCATTGAGTTCAGTTATGTCAACGATCGCGGTGATAGCTATGTTCGTCGCCACCCGTTTGAGGGCATTCTCAAGAACTTTGATCGCCGCTTTAAAGAAACCGAGTCGCAATCTGTTCGCGATGAACTGAGCAAATTTTTAACCACCAGCAAATGTGAATCATGCTCTGGAAGCCGCTTGCGCAAGGAAGCTCGTAACGTTTTTGTCGATGAACGTCCCTTGCACGACATTACCAATCTCACTGTGCGCGATGCGGTAGATTATTACTCACAACTTAAGCTTAAAGGCACCAAAGCCGAAATCGGCGACAAAATATTCAAGGAAATCCGCGAACGACTGCAATTTCTGGCAGATGTCGGCCTTGGCTACCTGAATCTCAATCGCAGCGCCGATACGCTCTCCGGTGGTGAAGCCCAGCGTATTAGGTTGGCCAGTCAAATTGGCGCGGGGCTTGTGGGCGTGATGTATGTATTGGATGAACCTTCTATTGGCCTTCACCAGCGTGACAATGAGCGCCTGCTGGCGACCTTGACTCGCCTGCGTGATTTGGGAAATACCGTTCTGGTTGTTGAGCACGACGAAGAAGCCATTCGCATGGCAGATCAAGTAATCGACATTGGGCCAGGTGCAGGTGTACATGGCGGGAAAGTCATCTGCCAGGGCTTGGCTGCTGATATCGCCAATTGTAAAGACTCACTTACGGGTGATTATCTGTCAGGACGAAAAAGCATTGCCGTACCCAAGGATCGTCGTACACCCCATGAACAGGATTGGCTGATCATTCAGGGCGCCAAAGGCAACAATCTTAAAAACGTCGATTTGCGCGTTCCCAAAGGTTTGATGACCTGTGTAACCGGCGTGTCAGGTTCCGGGAAATCCACGTTAATTAACGATACCTTGTTCCCCCTGGCTGCCACTGCGCTCAACAAGGCAACGACATTAAATGCTGCGCCTCACGATTCCATTGAAGGGCTGGATATGTTCATCAATTGTGTGGATATAGATCAAAGTCCTATTGGTCGCACGCCAAGATCAAACCCGGCTACCTATACCGGGCTATTCACGCATATTCGCGACCTGTTTGCAGGCACTGAAGAGGCCCGGTCGCGTGGTTACAAACCGGGGCGATTTAGCTTTAATGTGAAAGGGGGCCGCTGTGAGGCCTGTCAGGGCGACGGGTTAATCAAGGTGGAAATGCACTTTCTGCCCGATGTTTACGTAGTGTGCGAGCAGTGCCATGGACAGCGATATAACCGGGAAACCCTGGAAGTAAAATACAAAGGCAAAAGCATTCACCAAGTGCTGGAAATGACCGTCGAGAACGCGGTCACTTTCTTCGATGCTGTGCCCCCGATCAAACGCAAGCTGGAAACGCTGATGTCTGTGGGCCTGTCTTATATTCGACTTGGACAGCAAGCAACTACCCTATCAGGTGGTGAGGCCCAGCGCGTCAAGCTCTCACGAGAATTGGCCAAGCGCAATACTGGCTCGACCCTTTACATTCTGGATGAACCCACGACGGGTCTACATTTTCATGACATCAAACAATTGCTGGATGTCTTGCACCAGTTGCGTGATGACGGCAACACACTGGTTGTCATCGAACACAATCTGGATGTCATTAAGACCGCCGACTGGATTATTGATTTAGGGCCGGAAGGTGGCGCTGAGGGTGGTGAAATAATTGCCCAGGGAACGCCTGAAACAGTGGCAAAGGTAAAAAAATCTTATACCGGTAACTTTCTTGCACCTGTCCTTTCCAGCTAGCGTAAGACAGGCATAAAAAAGGCCGCATTGTGCGGCCTTTTTTATGGAAACAGCTTAGATTAAAGCTTGTCTGAGTGGCTACCCAGATAAGAAGCAACACCTTCAGATGTCGCCTGCATGCCTTCATCGCCGTCCTGCCACCCAGCTGGGCATACTTCACCGTGCTGTTGGTGGAAGCTTAATGCATCGACCATGCGAATCATTTCATCAATGTTTCTACCCAGCGGCAAATCATTGACTACCTGATGACGAACCAATCCCTCTTCGTCAATAAGGAATGAGCCTCGGAAAGCAACACCGCCAGCGGACTCAACATCGTAAGCCTTACAGATTGCGTGATTTATATCTGCCACCAGAGGATATTTAACCGGACCAATACCGCCATCATTTTTGGCAGTATTTCGCCAGGCACTGTGGGTAAATTGAGAGTCGATAGAAACGCCTATCACTTCAACACCGCGCCTGGTAAATTCTTCATAACGATTATCGAATGCAATAAGTTCTGAAGGGCAAACGAATGTAAAATCCAGTGGGTAAAAGAAAATAACTGCCTTCTTTCCCTTAATTTTCTCGCTGAGCGTATACGCGTCAACGATTTCCCCAGAACCTAGAACTGCTGCTGCGGTAAAATCCGGAGCGGGTTGGCCAACTAAAACTGCCATGATAAAAAATACCTCAATGTTTTTTGAACCTATGAGCTCCTGAGACGGAGCTACGATCTGCATAAAAGCTATGGTTAAGTTTACACGCTATTTGTGACCAATTTAACCAAATCGCACTAAATTACAAAACAATAACGCCTGCACTGACTCAATTAAAAATACGACAACCCTTTGAATAAATTACGTATTTTCTGGACAATTTCGCCAGCAAGTCTACAATCTCCGCCTTTTGCATAGCCAAGGCCAACCGATGTCAAAACTTCCACTAAAGCCTGCCACACAAAGTGCCTACAGCGACACAGAAATCCGCCAGAACGAAACTGGGCTGGCTTTCGGTGAAGGCAGACCACAGCTTCCCGTTCGCGAGATGCTGATGCTCGACCGCATTATTGAAATTAACAAAGATGGCGGCGCAAACGGTAAAGGTCAGATTATTGCCGAAATGGACATTAATCCAGACCTATGGTTTTTCCATGTTCACTTCCCCGGCGACCCGGTGATGCCCGGTTGTCTCGGTCTCGATGCCATGTGGCAGTTGGTTGGTTTTTATCTTGGCTGGATTGGCCATCCCGGTAAGGGGCGAGCCCTGGGTGTTGGTGAAGTTAAATTCACAGGGCAGGTTATGCCCACCGCCAAGAAAATTGTCTATGAAATAGATTATTCGCGCATCATAGCCCGCGGCTTGGTCATGGGTATTGCAGATGGCAAGCTCATTTGTGATGGTGAAACCATTTACACTGCGAAGAACTTGAAAGTCGGACTTTTTTAGTAGATCGCCATTAAGTTCCTATTTATATAGAATAGCGCTTTAGCCGCACTAACAATCCTAAGGAAAAATTTCCCTATGAGAAGAGTTGTAATTACCGGCTTGGGCATCGTTTCCTGCCTCGGCAACGACAAAGAAACCGTTGTTAACTCGTTGAAATCTGGTACATCTGGAATCCACGCAAACCCTGAATTTGCGGAAATGGGTTTTCGCAGCCAGGTCAGCGGGAAAATCGATCTGGACCCAAGTGAGTTTATCGACCGAAAAGCACTTCGCTTTATGGGCGATGCAGCTGCCTTTGCCTACATTTCCATGGATCAGGCCATTAAAGACTCCGGCCTGACTGAATCGCAGGTTTCCAATGAGCGCACTGGCATTATCATGGGCTCTGGCGGAACGTCTTGCGCCAGCCAGCTGGAATGTGCTGACATCATCCGCACCAAGGGTGTAAAACGAGCCGGGCCTTATCGAGTCACTCAGATTATGGGTAGTACCGTATCGGCCTGTTTGGCAACACCCTTTAAGATCAAGGGCTATAACTACTCCATGACTTCGGCCTGTGCGACCAGCTCACATTGTATTGGTAATGCTGCTGAACTTATTCAATGGGGAAAACAGGATATTGTCTTTGCCGGCGGCGGCGAAGAGCTGCATTGGAATATGGCCGGTGCTTTCGATGCCATGGGCGCGCTTTCTTCCAAATACAACGACACTCCGGATAAAGCCTCACGTCCTTATGATGCTAATCGAGATGGCTTTGTTATCTCACTTGGAGGCGGATGTGTTGTCCTGGAAGAATATGAACACGCCAAAGCGCGCGGCGCAAAAATCTACGCCGAATTAACTGGCTACGGAGCCACCTCTGATGGTCACGATATGGTGGCCCCTTCCGGGGAAGGCGCGCAACGCTGCATGCGGATGGCACTGGAAGATGTTAAAGGACCCATAGACTACATAAACACACACGGCACCAGCACGCCTGCCGGTGATATTACCGAGCTTAAAGGTATCCAAGCAGTACTGGGCGATGATTTACCCCCTATCGCCTCGACCAAATCACTTTCCGGCCACTCCCTGGGTGCTGCAGGCGTTCATGAAGCTATCTTCTCGCTGCTAATGATGGAGAACAGTTTCATTTCGGCATCAGCCAATATTGAGACGTTGGATGAAGGCGCAGTAGGCGTCCCTATCGTCCGTGAACTCATAGAAAATGCTGAGCTAAATCAGGTGATGTCCAACAGCTTCGGTTTTGGCGGCACCAATGCCTGTCTGGTGTTTAAGAAAGTTTAGATAATTTTTTATACCCACCATTTGCAAAGCCGACGTTAAGTCGGCTTTTTTGTTTCTGATTCCAGCCTTTAGTTTTCTTACCTGAAAACGTTATGATGGTAAAAAAAGATAGAAACATGCACACTATAAAAAAATTATTCTGTTCAATCTCGCTATTTAGCTTGCTGCTTTTTGGCAGCCTCCCAAGTAACGCTGAAGAAACAATGAAGTTGGGTATTATAGGTTTGACTCATACCCATGTTCACTGGGCCTTCGAAAGTGAAAAACGTGGCGAATTTGAAATTGTAGGAATCGTTGAGGAAAAAAAGGATTTAGCCCAACGATATGCCGAGCAGCACGGCTATTCGATGTCGAAGGTTTACGACTCAATGGAACAGTTGTTTGAGGCAAAAGAAGTGGACGCCGTCGCGGCTTTCGGCAGTATTTATGAACATCTTGAGGTTGTGCAAAAAGCAGCACCAAGAGGTGTACATGTGATGGTCGAGAAGCCACTTGCCGTCAATATGGATCATGCCAGACAAATGCAAACGTTAGCCGAAGAACACGGCATTCACTTGTTAACTAACTATGAGACAACCTGGTACCCGACCAATCACAAAGCCTACCAAGCCTTCCAAGATGGTACCTTGGGCGATATACGCAAGGTTATTGTCCGTGACGGCCATAAGGGACCATCAAAACTGGGCATCAACAGCGAATTCCTCGACTGGTTGCTAGACCCAATACAAAACGGTGGTGGCGCGATTGTTGATTTCGGCTGTTACGGAGCAAATCTAATGACATGGTTGATGGAAGGCAAACGCCCTAATAGTGTCACGGCAATTACTCAACAATTACAGCCAGAGAACAATCCAAAAGTAGACGACGAATCGATTATTATTTTGACTTACGACAACTCACAAGCCTTGATTCAAGGATCCTGGAATTGGCCAATGGGTCGCAAGGATATGGAAATTTATGGGCTCGAAGGTGCCGTATATGCCGATAACCGTCACACATTTAGGACAAGAATCGCAGAGGGCTATGATGGCTATGACGAAACCATTGAACAGCTGCCGGAACGCCCGGCACCATTCGATGATCCTTTTCATTATTTTAAAGCTGTGATCAATCAACAGGTCCAGATGGCGCCAAGTGATTTGTCTGCTCTTGAGAATAATATGGTGGTCATGGAGATTTTGGATGCAGCACGGGAAAGTGCAGAAACGGGAGAAACCATCTACTTCGATTAGAGGGAGACGCCAATTGCTCCTGTTCATAAAAAAAGCCCCGTTAACTGGGGCTTTTTTTATGCTTATCTAAAAACCATCAAAAAGGAATGTCATCATCAAAATCATCAAAGTTTGGCGCTGGTTGTTGCTGAGTAGGCTGTTGTGCTGCAGCCGCACCACCAGCAGCGGCCATACCGCCTCCAGCAACAGCAGGACCGGAACTCATTCCGCCACCATAACCACCGCCCTGACCACCGTCACCACCGCCACGGCTATCGAGCATCTGCATTTCGCTGGCTACGATTTCAGTGGTATATCGGTCTTGACCACTCTGGTCTTGCCACTTGCGCGTTTGCAGGCGTCCCTCAACATAGACCTTAGATCCCTTCTTAACATATTCACCGACAATTTCGGCCAATCGATTAAAGAAAACCACCCGGTGCCATTCCGTACGCTCTTGCTGCTGACCAGATTGTTTGTCTTTCCAGGTTTCTGAAGTTGCCAAACTGATATTGGTTACTGCTGAACCACTGGGCATGTGCTTCATTTCTGGATCTTGTCCACAGTTACCGACAAGAATGACTTTGTTCACGCCTCTTTGAGCCATGATTCCTCCATTGAGTTATAAATATGTTTGGTACGAAGGCCGCACTTATTGTTACGACTATAGCAGAACCTTCACAATCCTAAAGGCCGTGCATTAATAAAATTAGCTGAAATTAAACACTGCTGTCAGCGGCGTTTCCAAAGTTTTTTCCAGGGAGTGTCAGCAGCAGCCACACAAGTGATACGACTGCTGAAACGAAAAAGACCGCATTACTGTCAAACACGGAAACGAGCCAGCCTCCGGTGACACCGCCGATGAATACGCCAAGAAACTGGCAAGTTGAATAAACCCCGGTTGCCGCGCCTTTATTCGCAACACTGGCGATTTTGGTCACGGTACTAGGCAGCGTGGCTTCCAGCAGGTTAAACCCCCAGAAAAACAAAAATAGGCCTAGCAGGAATACAATCTGTACCTTACCAAGACCCATGATCAGCATAGACAGCCCGCATACGCTGATAGCAACCAAAATAGCCCGCCTGGTTTGTCCTCTCTTGTCCCACATGCGCATAAACGGGGCCATAAAGATAAAGCCACCACCGACCGCCGCCAGATAAATAATCCAGTGCTTTTCAACAGCGATACCCAATTGCCCCAACAACATGCCGGGAACCGATACCCAGATGCACATTTGCATGAAATGCAAAGAGAAAATCCCTAAATCCAATCGCAGCAAATCGGGTATTAAAACTGACTTGAGTGACCCCCTTGCTGTCGGGTTAATCTGTTCTGCAACAGGCTCCCTGACAAAAAACAGGATCATCAATAAAGCCAATGTGCCGAGCACGACATTAAGGTAGAAAATGGCATCAAGCCCACCAAGATAGCTTGCAATCAAGGGACCTGTGATCACTGAGATCCCAAAAGAAATACCAATGGTGACGCCGATGACAGCCATAGAGGTCGTTCGGTTTTGTGCACCTATTTGATCTGAAACCAATGCGAGCAATACCGAGGAAACGGCGCCGGCACCCTGAAGGATGCGCCCCAGAATCAATACATGAACTGAGTCGGCATTTGCACAGATAACGCTGCCAAAAACAAACAGGAAGAAACCTAATATAAGTAAGTATTTCCTGCCAAAACGGTCTGAGGCGATGCCAAAAGGTATCTGCAAGATAGCCTGGGCAAGGCCGTATACGCCCAAAGCGAATCCAAGTAACAAAGGAGTCGCTCCTTCAAGGTTTTGACCGTACAGGCTCAATACTGGCAAAACCATAAATAATCCGGTCATGCGGACCAGATATAGCGAAGCTATGGTTTTGAGTGCAGTCAGTTCCTGTTTGGAAAAAGACATATATGGAGACTACTTATAAAGTTAGAGAAAAGTGATTTTGCACAAAAAAACCGGGTTATAACCCGGCTTTCCCTAATCTCGCAAGTGCTTATTCTGCCGTTGCTTCCGCGGTATCAACTTCAACCGCTTCTGTCAGGCCAGCTGGACGATCAACCAGCTCAACGTATGCCATAGGGGCATTGTCACCCGCCCGTGGGCCGCACTTAAGAATACGAATATATCCGCCTGGACGCTCCTGATATCTAGGACCGATCTCAGTGAAAAGTTTACCAACGGCAGACTTGTCACGAAGACGGGAAAAAGCTAGGCGACGGTTAGCAACGCTGTCTTCCTTAGCCAAAGTAATTAGAGGCTCAGCGTGACGACGCAGTTCTTTTGCTTTTATAAGGGTCGTTTTGATCAGCTCGTGCTCGACCAACGAAACGCACATGTTTTGAAACATGGCTTTTCGGTGGGAAGATGTACGGCTAAATTTCCGACCACTGTAACGATGACGCATTGTTACCTATCCTATCTCTCGTTGAGGCTCGTTTATTAAACGACGCCTTCTTTTTTCAGGCTCGCCGGAGGCCAGTTCTCAAGACGCATTCCCAGGCTCAGATCGCGCGAGGCAAGGACGTCTTTGATCTCCGTCAGTGATTTTTTACCCAAATTTGGGGTTTTCAGCAGCTCTACTTCGGTGCGCTGTACCAGGTCACCAATGTAGTAAATACTTTCAGCTTTCAAACAGTTCGCTGAACGAACGGTCAGTTCCAGATCATCTACAGAGCGCAGAAGAACCGGGTCAATTAATTCTTCCTGCGATTGTGGCTGGGCAACCGCACTGGCTTCCAGATCCACAAATGCAATCAGTTGCTGTTGCAAGATGGTTGCTGATCGACGGATGGATTCTTCAGGATCCAAGGTGCCATCAGTTTCCAGGTCAATTACCAGCTTGTCCAAGTCTGTACGTTGCTCAACACGGGCAGACTCTACATTGTATGAAACACGCTTAACCGGGCTAAATGATGCATCCAACTGCAATACACCAATTGGTTTTGAGTCTTCATCGCCAGTAATGCGAGCATCCACTGGCTGGTAACCACGACCAGTGATCACTTTAAGGGTCATAGTCAAAGTGGTATCACCCGAAAGGTGCGCAATTATATGATCCGGGTTGGCAATCTCAACGTCGTGATCGCGCTGAATATCATTAGCAGTAACAACACCGCCTTTTTTGGTCAGTGTCAGGAAAGCTTCATCACGTGAATTGAGTGAAATAGCCACTCCTTTCAAGTTCAGCAGAATTTCGATGACATCTTCCTCAACACCTTCGAGGCTACTGTACTCGTGTTCAACACCTTCTATTTGTGCTTCAACGATCGCAGAGCCCGGCATAGAGGACAAAAGAATACGACGTAAGGCATTGCCAAGAGTATGGCCAAAACCACGCTCCAGAGGCTCAAGCACAATCTTGGCCCGAGTTGGACCAACTTCAGTGACATCAATGTGTGAAGGGGTCAAAAATTCATTCGCATTAATTTGCATTCTGCACCTACGGAATAATTTCTGTTGTGAGTTCTCTAAACCAAGTCTATCAGCCAGGGCTGTTATTTGGAGTAAAGCTCGATAATCAGGTTTTCGTTAATCTCTGCTGGTAGCTCTTCACGGTCTGGAAGGCGGGTATACGTCCCTTCCATTTTGGAAGAATCCACATTGATCCAGCCGATATCGCCACGTTGGGCTGCCAGGTTCAGTGAGGATTGAATACGCAGTTGGTTCTTGCTCTTTTCGCGAATGCTTACCTGGTCGCCAGGCTTCACTTGATAGGAAGGAATATTAACCTTCTGACCATTAACGAGAATGGCATTGTGAGAAACCAGTTGACGAGCTTCGCTTCGAGTAGAACCAAAACCCATACGGTAAGCAACATTGTCCAGACGAGACTCCAAAAGTTGGAGCAAGTTGTCACCAGTGTTGCCCTTAATGCTAGCAGCGGCTTTGTAGTAGTTACGGAATTGCTTTTCCAGAACACCATACAAACGACGAACTTTTTGCTTTTCACGCAACTGAACACCGTAGTCAGACAAGCGACCACGACGAGCACCCTGGGCTGAACCCGGAGGTGTTTCTATCTTACATTTGGATTCAAGTGGACGTATTCCACTCTTGAGAAACAGATCTGTACCCTCGCGGCGAGCGAGCTTACAAGTTGGTCCTATATATCTGGCCATCTAGAATTAAACTCCTGAATCTTCGCCGGCGCTTAAACGCGACGTTTCTTTGGCGGACGACATCCGTTATGCGGGATAGGCGTCACGTCCGTAATTTGATTGATTTTAAAACCGCAGTTGTTCAGTGCACGAACAGCTGATTCACGGCCTGGGCCTGGGCCCTTAACTTCTACATCCAGGTTCTTCATACCAAATTCCAGCGCCGCATTACCTGCACGCTCTGCAGCCACCTGGGCCGCGAATGGGGTGCTCTTACGCGATCCACGGAAACCTGAACCACCAGAGGTTGCCCAACAAAGAGCATTTCCCTGACGATCACTAATGGTCACAATAGTGTTATTGAAAGACGCGTGAATATGCGCAATGCCATCATGAATCGTCTTTTTGACTTTCTTGCGGCTAGTTTTGCTGCTACCGGCTTTTGCCATGAGTGTTAACCTGCTTAACTAATTCTATCTGCTCGTACTGTCGTTGCCTTGCTTACCGTTTGATCGGCTTGCGCGGCCCCTTACGAGTACGGGCGTTGGTTTTGGTACGCTGGCCACGCAGTGGAAGTCCACGGCGATGACGAATTCCACGATATGCACCAAGATCCATAAGACGCTTGATGTTCATGGATACTTCACGGCGAAGGTCACCCTCTACCGACAGCTTGGCAATTTCTGTGCGAATATCGTCGAGCTTGGCATCATCCAGATCCTGGATTTTGGTGCTCTCTTCGATACCCACAGCTGAACAAATTTCCTTGGCGGTAGTTTTACCGACACCATAGATGTACGTCAGTGAAATCACTGCGTGCTTCTGATCTGGGATGTTGACACCCGCTATACGAGCCATTCAATTCACTCCGATAATGGTCAGACAGTCGGTTGACCTACGCATTTATCAAACCGGGCGCTAAGACCCAGCAAAAAAGGGCGCGTAGAATACTCACAACTGCCATTAAAATCAATCTCTTAACTGTTTTTACCAAGGCTATTTTTATTAGCCTTGACGCTGCTTGTGACGAGGCTCAGCACTACAGATGACGCGTACTGAACCGTTGCGCTTAATCACTTTGCAGTTACGACATATTTTCTTAACTGAAGCTCTAACTTTCATTTCGTTTTCCTCAATACCGGGTCAGTCTGCCGAACCAGCCTAGCCCTTCAAATTCGTCTTTTTCATCAGTGACTCATACTGATGACTCATCAGGTGTGTTTGAACCTGTTGCATGAAGTCCATACTCACTACCACGGCAATCAATAATGAAGTGCCGCCCAAGTAGAACGGAATATTCCAAAACGCTGTCAAGAACAGAGGTAACAGACATACACCGGCGATATACAGAGAACCGACCATGGTCAGGCGAGTCATCACATCATCAATGTGCTTGGAAGTTTGGTCACCAGGACGAATGCCAGGGATATAAGCCCCGCCACGCTTCAGGTTATCTGCCATTTCTTTTGGGTTGAACATCAAGGCTGTATAGAAAAAACAGAAGAAAATAATCAGTGCAGCAAACAAAAGCATGTAAAGAGGCTGCCCTGGGCCAATAGCTAGTGACACTTCCTGCAAGGCTGTTTTTAGCCAACTGCTCTCACCTTCGGCACTTTGTCCAAACCAGGTAGCCAGTGATGCAGGAAATAGTAATAAGCTGCTGGCAAAAATTGCCGGAATTACACCTGCTTGATTTAGCTTAAGTGGCAAGAAGCTGCTCTGGGCGGCGCTACCCTGCCCTGGGCCCATCTGCCGACGGGCATAGTTAATCGGTATACGGCGTTGTGCACGCTCGCAAAAAACAACGAAATAAACCACCGAAATGGCAAGAATCGCAATCACAACAAGTATCAGGGCATTAAGCTCACCGGTGCGTGCTTGCTCAATAGACTGTCCAACAGCTGAGGGAAGCCCAGCAACAATACCAGCAAAGATCAGCATCGAAATGCCGTTGCCTATTCCGCGCTCGTTGATTTGCTCACCAAGCCACATCATAAATACGGCGCCAGCAACAAGCGTAGGCACAGCGACCAACAAAAAGTTACTATTTCCGGCATATACAAGCCCTTGGCCACTCAGGCCAACAGACATGCCTATTGCTTGCACGATGGCAAGAACGACGGTTCCGTATCTGGTGTATTGCTGTAACTGACGGCGACCTGACTCGCCCTCTTTCTTGAGCTGCTCAAGCGAAGGAGTTACCGCAGTCATCAATTGCATAATAATTGACGCAGAAATGTACGGCATAATGCCAAGAGCGAGAATCGACATACGCTCCAAGGCACCACCAGAAAACATGTTAAACATGCCCAGAATGGTTCCCTGATTCTGGTTAAACAATTGGGCCAAACGGTCCGGATCAATTCCAGGCAGGGGTATATGGGTACCTATGCGGTACACCACAATCGCCAGAAACAAAAAGCGAAGGCGAGCCCAAAGCTCGCCCATTCCTTTCATGTTTCCTAATGACGGATTACCCGGAGTTGCCATTAAATACTTCTCTTGATTCTGCTAATGGTTTTATTTAGCTGCAGCTTCTGCTGGCTCTTTTACTGAGCCACCCGCTGCTTCAATAGCTGCCTTAGCGCCTTTCGTCACAGACAAGCCAACTACGTTAACTTTCTTAGTGAGTTCACCGCTGGCAAAGATCTTGGCACGCTTAGTATTTCTGCTGATCAGATCGGCCTGCTTTAGAGCGTCCAGATCAATTACATCGGCTTCAATTTTGTTTAATTCGCTCAAGCGGATTTCTGCAGTGGTCATGCCTACACGAGAGGTAAAGCCATACTTGGGCAAGCGCTTGGCCAAAGGCATTTGTCCGCCCTCAAAACCTGGAGCGACTTTACCGCCAGAACGGGCTTTTAAACCTTTGTGACCACGACCAGCTGTCTTTCCAAAGCCACTGCCAATACCGCGTCCAACGCGTTTTCGATCCTTGGATCTAGCAGGGTTTGGGCTCAAAGTATTCAGGAACATGATATGTCTCTTCCTATCTCTATTCTTCAACTTGAAGCATGTAATACGCTTTGTTGATCATGCCGCGGTTCGCCGGAGTGTCTGCCACTTCGACACTGTGGCCAATTCGACGCAAACCCAAACCCGCTACACAAGCTTTGTGGTTTTGCAGCCGACCACTGGCACTTTTTACCAGTGTGACCTTGATTGTTTTATCTGTTGACTTTGCCATGATTTTTTCCCAGCTTAGCCAGTAATTTCTTCAACGCTCAGGCCGCGCTTGGCAGCCACGCCGTCAGGTGATTTCATGTTTTTCAGCGCTTTAAAAGTCGCTTGAACAACATTCACCGGCGCTGTTGAGCCATAACATTTGGCCAGTACGTTTTGTACTCCAGCCAATTCAAGTACAGCACGCATGGCACCACCGGCAATTACTCCAGTACCTTCCGATGCAGGCTGCATATAGACCTTTGATGATCCATGCACGGATGCGCTTGCATAGTGCAGTGTGTTGCCATCCAGCTCTACACTGATCATGTTGCGACGAGCCGCTTCCATTGCTTTCTGGATAGCCGTAGGTACTTCTCGCGATTTACCGCGACCAAAGCCAACACGACCATTGCCATCACCGACAACCGTCAGGGCAGTGAAAGTAAATATGCGACCACCTTTTACGGTTTTGGCAACCCGGTTAACTTCAACCAGTTTTTCCAACAACCCTTCAGAGGGGTCTTTTTCTCTATTTTGCAGTGCCATTAGCCAATTACCTTAGAATTCGAGTCCAGACTCACGAGCTGCGTCCGCTAGTGCTTTGACACGTCCGTGGTATTTAAAACCACTGCGGTCAAAAGCAACGGATGTAATGCCCGCTTTCTTGGAGCGTTCTGCAATCAAGGCACCTACTGCCTTGGCCGCGTCAACGTTACCTGTGGCTTTTTCACGCAGGTCCTTTTCGACGGTGGAAGCCGCCGCGATAACCTGGTCACCGTTAGGTGCTATTACCTGCGCATAAATGTGTCGTGGCGTTCTGTGCACACAGAGTCGGTGAATACGAAGTTCACTGATCTTTGCACGCGCGCGACGAGCACGACGAATACGAGACGTTTTTTTGTCAGCCATGCTTTTACCTACTTACTTTTTCTTCGCTTCTTTCAAGCGAACACGTTCATCAGCGTAGCGCACACCTTTGCCTTTATAAGGCTCAGGTGGGCGGTAACCACGTACTTCAGCGGCTACCTGACCGAGCAACTGTTTGTCAGCGCTCTTGAGAACAATTTCAGTCTGGGATGGAGTTTCAACACTCACGCCCTTGGGTACTTCATAGACTACCGGGTGAGAAAAGCCCAGAGTTAAGTCCAAGGACTGACCGCTGGCTTTGGCACGATAACCTACGCCCATCAATTGCAGTTTCTTTTCAAAGCCTTCAGACACACCAACTACGGCATTGTTGAGCAAAGCGCGCATAGTGCCCGCCATTGCCATGTCTGGCTGATTCTCATCAGCTGGCTTCACACGAATTACTTCTTCTTCCTGCGCTGCAGTCACTGAGGCATGAAGGCTTACAGTTTGTTCGCCTTTACTACCCTTGATAGTGATCAGGCTGCCATCAATTTTGACGTCAACACCTTTGGGCACAGAAATAGGACTATTAGCTACTCGAGACATTTGTCTACACCCGAATCAGAATACGGTACATATAACCTCGCCACCCACGCCTTTGGCGCGAGCAACGCGATCGGTAATTACACCGAGGTTAGTCGATACGATGGCAACTCCAAGGCCTCCGCGTACACTCGGCATCTTCTCTGCTGAGGTATAAGCGCGCAAACCAGGGCGGCTATATCGGCTAATCTCTTCGATAACTGGCTTCCCTTCAAAATATTTCAAAGTGATAGTCAGCTCTTTCTTTACTTCATCATTGGTGGCGAAGTCGGAGATATAACCCTCGTCTTTCAGCACCTGAGCAATTGCCACTTTCTTGGTCGAGGCAGGCATGGTTACTGAGGCCTTGCTTCGAGCTTGGGCATTGCGAATGCGAGTCAGCATATCGGCAATAGGATCTTGCATACTCATATCTTTCTTTCCTCTTACCAGCTAGCCTTAACAACGCCAGGGACATGTCCCTGCATGGCATGTTCACGCAACTTGTTACGACACAAACCGAACTTGCGGTATACCGCATGTGGTCGGCCAGTTATACGACATCGTCTTTGCTGGCGAACCGGGTTGGCATTACGCGGAAGGGCTTGAAGCTTCATCTGTGCTTCCCAGCGATCTTCTTCACTGGTCGCAGGACTTTTAATTAAAGCCTTCAACTCAGCACGTTTTGCTGCGTATTTCTGAACTGTCTTGGCGCGTTTGATTTCACGCTCTACCATGCTTGTTTTAGCCATGTATCTAATTAACCTCGCAGAGGGAAATTGAAAGCGCGCAAAAGAGCACGACCTTCGTCATCATTGCGTGCAGTCGTGGTAATACAGATATCCAAACCACGAAGCTTATCCACTTTGTCGTATTCAATTTCCGGGAAAATAATTTGCTCGTTAACTCCCATAGAGAAGTTACCGCGACCATCAAATTGTTTTGGGTTTATCCCACGGAAGTCACGAATACGAGGAATGGCAATATCAACCAAACGCTCAAGAAATTCGTACATACGCTCGTCGCGCAAAGTCACTTTGGCGCCAATAGGCCAGCCTTCGCGAACCTTGAATCCGGCCACTGATTTGCGCGCTTTTGTCACCTGGACTTTTTGACCCGCAATAGCTTCAAGATCACGCACGGCGTTCTCAAGCAATTTTTTGTCGCCCAGAGCTTCACCCACACCCATGTTCAGGGTGATTTTGGTGATGCGCGGCACTTCCATCACGTTGTTGAGACCCAGCTCTTCTTTTAGCTTGGCCGCAATCTCGTTTTTGTATAGATCTTTGAAATTTGCCATTTCGCTATTCTCTAATAAGGCCTATTAAGCCTCGATAACCTCGCCACTGGATTTGTACACACGTACTTTCTTGCCATCTTCCAGCACTTTGAAGCCAACACGATCTGCTTTATTTGCAGATGCATTCCAAATCGCTACGTTAGACGCATCAATCGGAGCTTCTTTTTCAATAATGCCGCCAGGAATTTCCATCTGTGGATTTGGCTTCTGATGCTTTTTTACCACCTGAACGCCACTCACAACCAGACGGCCGTCAGCCATAACACGGGTAATTTTTCCGCGTTTGCCTTTATCCTTTCCGGCGATGACGACAACTTCGTCATCTCGTTTTAATTTCTTAGCCATTTCTCTCGTCTCGTTTTCTTAACTGGCCGATTAAATTACTTCTGGCGCCAGTGAAATAATGCGCATGAACTGTTCACTGCGAAGTTCACGAGTTACCGGCCCAAAAATACGGGTACCGATTGGCGCATTCTGTGCGTTCAACAGCACAGCAGCGTTGTCATCAAAACGGATAATTGAACCGTCCTGACGTCGAACTCCTTTGCGAGTGCGAACTACTACAGCGTTCATCACCTGGCCTTTTTTCACTTTACCGCGAGGAATTGCTTCCTTAACCGTAACCTTGATGATGTCACCTACACGTGCGTAACGACGCTTGGAGCCTCCAAGCACCTTGATACACATAACCTGGCGAGCACCAGAGTTATCTGCAACGTTAAGATAGCTCTCTGTTTGAATCATTTTCTAAACTCCAAATAACCCTTAACGTCTTAAACCTGAGCGGCGCGTTCGTCGATGCGAAGAAGCGTCCAGGTCTTGGTTTTTGACAGAGGGCGATGTTCAGCAACTGTTACCAGATCGCCTTGATTGCACTCGTTCTTTTCGTCGTGAGCATGGACTTTAGAAGTCTTCATCACGTACTTGCCATAAATTGGGTGCTTTACCCGTCGAACGACTTCGACCGAGATGGTTTTATCCATCTTGTTGCTTACTACGCGACCACTAATAGTTCGAGCAGTTTTCGCTTGTTCTTGTGCCATTCTTATTCACCTGCCTTTTGAGCGAGTACTGTTTTTACTCGAGCGACGTCACGACGCACTTCACGCACTTTATGAGTCTCACCCAGCTGACCTGTTGCCTGAGACATACGCAGGCTTAACTGCTCTTTGCGAAGCTCAATCAACTTTTGGTTCAACTCTTCTACTGATTTTTCACGCATTTCGCTGGCTTTCATCACATCACCGTGCGTTTAACAAAATTGGTTCGTACTGGAAGTTTGCGGGCAGCAAGCTCAAATGCTTCGCGCGCCAACTCTTCAGACACACCTTGAATCTCATAAAGGACTTTGCCTGGCTTGATCTGGGCTACCCAGTATTCAACGGCACCTTTACCTTTACCCATACGTACTTCCAACGGCTTATTAGTAATAGGCTTGTCAGGAAATACGCGAATCCAGATTTTTCCGCCACGTTTAACGTGACGAGTCATGGCACGACGAGCCGCCTCGATTTGGCGAGCTGTAATTCGCCCTCGAGTCGTAGCTTTCAACGCGTACTCACCAAAGCTAACTTTGCTGCCACGGTTGGCCAGGCCACGGTTACGCCCTTTCTGGACCTTTCTAAATTTCGTACGTTTTGGCTGTAACATCTGTCGCTACCTTATGATTTTTTTCCAGAACGGCCTTTACCAGCATTGGTTTCAGCCTGTTCTTCACCGCCAATGATTTCGCCTTTGAAGATCCAGACCTTGACGCCAATAATGCCGTAGGTGGTCATGGCTTCTGCGGTGGAATAATCTACATCTGCACGAAGTGTATGCAACGGCACTCGGCCTTCGCGGTACCACTCTGTACGTGCAATCTCAGCACCTCCAAGACGACCACTTACCTGAATTCTGATGCCTTCAGCACCACCACGCATGGCATTCTGAACAGCACGCTTCATGGCGCGACGAAACATCACACGGCGCTCAAGCTGTTGAGCAACACTCTGCGCAACCAGGGAAGCATCAAGATCCGGCTTGCGGACTTCTTCAATATTGATCTGAACAGGAACGCCCATCATGACGTTCAATTCAGCGCGAAGACGATCTACGTCTTCACCTTTCTTACCAATCACCACACCTGGTCGAGCGGTATGAATAGTTACTTTTGCACTAGATGCTGGTCGCTCGATTTCAATTCGGCTTACCGACGCGTGACCCAATTTCTTTATAAGGTGTTCGCGTACCTGCAAATCCGCATGCAATTTATCTGCATAGTCTTGCTTTTCGGCATACCAGACAGACAAATGCTGCTTGGTAATACCCAGACGAATGCCAGTTGGATGTACTTTCTGACCCATGATTACTCTCCAGCCTCGTCTGCTACTTTCACTGTGATATGACAGGTTTGCTTGTGAATGCGATCAGCACGACCCTTGGCCCGTGTTTTGATTCGCTTCATCGTGAAACCTTCATCAACAAACGCTGTAGAAACACGCAGTTCGTCGACATCAGCACCTTCATTGTGTTCAGCATTAGCTATCGCTGATTCCAATATCTTTTTCACCAGGTGCGCGCCTTTTTTAGGGCTGAATGCCAAAACATCCAAAGCCTCTTCGGCAGTTTTACCTCGAATTTGATCTACAACCAGTCTCGCCTTCTGGGCAGAAAGTCGAGCGCTGCGCAATGTTGCTGCTACTTCCATCATCTACTCCTAGCGAGCCTTCTTGTCGGCCACATGGCCTTTGAAGGTGCGGGTAATTGCAAATTCACCAAGCTTGTGACCAACCATTTCTTCGTTGATCAGCACAGGAACATGCTGCCTACCGTTATGCACCGCAATTGTCAGCCCAACCATTTCCGGAAAAATAGTAGAGCGACGCGACCAAGTTTTGATCGGTTTTCTATCGTTGTTAGCTACCGCCGCATCAACTTTCTTGAGCAGGTGAGCGTCGATAAATGGACCTTTAATTAGCGAACGAGCCATGTCTTATTCTCTCCGCCTGATTATTTGTTACGACGACGAACAATCATATTGTCCGTACGTTTGTTCTTACGAGTCTTGTATCCCTTGGTAGGCGTACCCCAAGGAGACACAGGATGACGACCACCAGAAGTTCGGCCTTCACCACCACCGTGTGGGTGATCAACCGGGTTCATGGCAACACCACGAACTGTTGGACGAACACCGCGCCAGCGAGTTGCACCCGCCTTACCCAATGAGCGCAGACTGTGCTCACTGTTAGAAACTTCGCCAAGCGTTGCACGACAATCGGCAAGCACTTTACGCATTTCACCACTTCTTAATCGCAGAGAGGCATATTGACCTTCCCTGGCAACCAACTGAACACTCGCACCAGCACTGCGCGCCACTTGCGCACCTTTGCCTGGCTTCAATTCAATGCAGTGAATAACGCTACCCACTGGAATGTTACGCAATGGCAGTGAATTACCTGGCTTGATCGGCGAACCTGAACCAGACTGAACCTGGTCTCCAGCCTGAACACCCTTGGGTGCAATAATGTAGCGACGCTCACCATCGGCATAAACCAACAAGGCAATTAATGCACTGCGATTAGGGTCATACTCCAGACGCTCAACACGAGCAGGAATACCGTCTTTATTGCGCTTGAAATCAATAACACGATAAAGCTGTTTATGACCACCACCGCGATGACGAGTAGTAATACGTCCGGCAGAGTTACGACCACCGGTCTTGCTCTTTTGCTCGGTCAGCGGCGCATAGGGCCCACCTTTATGCAGATCAGTGTGTACCACACTGACCACATGACGGCGGCCTGATGAGGTTGGTTTGCGTTTAACAATAGCCATGTCTAATCAATCCTCAAATCGCTGCTGTAAAATCAATCTGCTGACCGTCAGCCAAGCTTACATAAGCTTTCTTCCAGTCATTGCGACGACCCAGACCGGTACGCGAACGGCGAACCTTTCCCTTCATGTTGACAACTCGAACCTGCTCAACATTCACATTGAACACAGACTCCACCGCCGCTTTAATTTCCGGCTTGGTTGCATCAACAGAAACTTTAAATACGTATTGGTTATCCTGCTCTCCTGCCATCGCCGTTTTTTCGGAGATATGAGGGGCACGAATAACATTCAAAAGGCGCTCTTGGGTTACGGTGCTCATGCCAACATCTCCTCGATTTGCTTGAGTGCAGAAACAGTCACCATCACCTTGTCTGAACCAACAAGTGAAACAGGGTCAATATTCGCTACGTCGCGCACATCAACCTTATGCAGGTTGCGCGCTGAGAGATAAAGGTTTTCACTCACTTC
>Ga0181601_10000677_pt1 | contig 28196 bp, 26 predicted proteins | sample 041ome_8_FD_133020 | JGI IMG/M metagenome (GOLD analysis project Ga0181601, IMG submission 133020) | Coastal salt marsh microbial communities from the Groves Creek Marsh, Skidaway Island, Georgia - 041407BS metaG (megahit assembly) | ecosystem: Environmental > Aquatic > Marine > Intertidal zone... | reverse complement strand
GTGCTTAGGCGCTCGCCCCAGCTAGGCATGCCAACAAGCGCGCCAAGGAAGCTACCGCCAGAAGGACCAGTTGGGTCTATACCGAAATTATTAATTGCTTCTGGTGAGTTTTGCAGATCATCAGCAGCACCCTGGAAGGCCCTTGGCTGGCTAGGCAATACAGAAATGCGACCCGTTGTTGGATCGTAAGTCAGGTATTCGCCATTGGAAACCAGGTTGTAATTACCAACACGAACTACTTCGCGTGCAGGATCTTCGCCAACAGCTGCTGTGAACTCAACTACTTTACCGCCTTCGATAATTTGGTCGAGTGTTTCACTCCATACGCGGTTAATGTTCTCAATCGATGGCAGCTCTGTTTGGCTAGCCATTTGAGCAACCATGGCTTCCATGAACTCCGTTCGACCGGGGTATTGTGCAGAAACGATTGAGGTATCAATACCTTCGCGAACATCCCCAATGAAACCTGTCAAATGACCAAATAACTCACGCAAAGTACCCAGACGTTCAGTCAGCTGTTGCTGCTTGTCTGCAATAACTAGCTCGTTTTCATCATAGACACTTTTAAGTTGCTCAGAGCGAGCCTCTTCACGATCTCTTTCAGCATTAGCCGCATTGAGCATGCTCTGCTGTTGCTGTTGCTGTCTTTGGAAGGCAGCAATGCGTTCACGTGATTCTTGAGTGTCGGAAATGGTTTCTTCACGAACCATCTGGGACAGCTCTTCAAGACTTGCCGCTTCCTGTGCAAATGCAGGAGAAACAAAAGCTATTGAGCTCAGGGCGATCAGGCCGCTTACGAATACCTTCTTCATCGGGTGGCCTCCTGTGGAGCAGATACGGGAATACTCATGATATTAATCGGAGATTGTTTACGAGCAATTTTCAGACCTTCGGCAATATCAGCATTCCAGTCGTCATCCAGAGCCTGCCAGCCACCATCCTGCCAAACGGCAGATTGGGAAAGATCCTTGGTTTGATACATCAGTGCTACTCGACCAATGCGAAGAATATTTACATCCTGTTCAACGCCGTCTACCGAAACTGTTTCTGTGTAAGCTTCAATAGCGTTACCGTACTCAAGCTCAATGCTGTAAGCCTCTAGTACTTGACGAAACTTCTCAGCAGTAGAAAGGTTGGAGCGGCCCAGGTTATTACGCAGCCTGTATACACGCTCATGGCGCTCTTCCATATGGAAAGGCATATCAAGATCTACGAACTGTTCTAGCGCATCAATCATACTGACCATCAATGGGGCGATGTCACGCTCCATAGTTGCCGCGTTGGCAATAGATAGATCAAGGTTAGCCAAGGTACGCTCCTGATCAGCAATCTGAAGCTCCTGCTGGGCGTTATACACCTTCAGGCCTTCAATTTGCTTGGTAACAACCTTGTATTGCTGGACCAGGTCGCTTGTTTGTTCGGCAATGCCATTAATGCGTTCTTGCGCAGCTCTCAGTTCAGCCGTGTTATCCACACTCTGCTGCATTACCGAATCGACTGTTTGGGAATGCGCCATAAAACTAAATGCCATTAAGCCGGAGGCGAGTACACCCGCGGCGAGACATTTCATTCGCTGGTTTTTCATGATTTCCTCTATTTCAGGACAATAAAATCTAAAAAAATGGAGTGCAAAGGGCACCCCCCCTATTTATATTTGAGGGCAAATAACCGAGCAAACTTTGGCCTAAAACCATCGCTTGCCTGTCTTTTTTAAGTATTGGAATATGTGCTATTCGCCAGCTGGCGCCGATACTAGCACTATTTATTAGGATTTCTCCACCACTTGAAAGAAAAAGTTGGTGTCATTCCAACAATTTTTTTGCTCAGAGACTATTTGCCAGCCAATATCTAAATCTGGGAAGTACGCGTCTCCCTCTGGGCGCAGGTCTACATAGGTGCGATATACCCTGGAAACAAGGGGCAACATTTGGCGATAAACATTCTCTCCACCTATTACCATTATTTCATCAACTTCTAACTTTTCTGCCAGGTTATTGCCTATTTGAATTGCCTCATCAATTGACCTGGCGAGGTGAACTCCCTCTGCAGCAAAATCCTGATTTCGACTGATCACAATATGAGGCCTTCCGGGCAAAATCCTTCCCAATGATTCAAAAGTTTTTCTGCCCATAATGATGGGCTTACCCATGGTGTTTTCCTTAAACCACTTTAAGTCATCAGGAATGTGCCAAGGCAATTTATTATCTCGCCCAATTACACCATTCGCTGCCACCGCAACTATAAATGCCAAGCTAGCCATTAAATTGCCACAGGTGCCGGTATATGCGGATGTGCTTGATAGCCCACAAGTTCAAAATCCTCAAAAATGAAATCAAAAAGGTCCTCCACCTTGGGGTTTATCTTCATTTGGGGTAATGGGTAGGGCTCACGGGAAAGCTGCTCTTCTACTTGCTCCAAATGATTAAGATAAAGATGTGCATCACCAAACGTGTGTATAAAATCACCGGGACGCAGATTAGTTACCTGGGCGATCATCATGGTAAGCAGGCTATAGGAAGCAATGTTGAAAGGAACGCCCAAAAAGACGTCCGCACTTCGCTGGTAAAGCTGACAGGAAAGCTTGCCATCAAGTACATAGAACTGAAAAAGGCAGTGGCAAGGAGGCAGGGCTTGTCTGCCTTGCTTAGCATTTTCACTGGGCGAAAAACGGGTATCGGGCAACACGGTTGGATTCCAGGCACTAACAAGCAATCTTCGTGAGTCAGGATTCGTCTTAATTTGCTCGACCAACTCGCTTATCTGATCGACCACTTTGCCGTCCGGACCTTCCCAAGATCGCCACTGCTTTCCATATACCGGGCCGAGATCACCATCCTCTGTCGCCCATCCGTCCCAAATACTTACCCCGTTATCTTTAAGATAGGCAATATTGGTATCGCCTTTTAAAAACCAGAGCAGCTCGTGAATAATGGATCGAAGGTGGCATTTTTTCGTCGTCACCAACGGAAATCCCTGCGCCAGATCAAATCGCATCTGGTATCCGAATACACTTACTGTTCCAGTGCCTGTCCGGTCTTCCTTGCGAACACCCTGATCACGGATGTGACGCATCAAATCAAGATACTGTTTCATATATAAGCTACTGGTTTACTTTTGTACGGTTGTATTTGCCAAGACTCCATGCAATTAAAAGAAGGCCGGCAAAGATCATAGGCGTGCTTAGCACCTGCCCCCGGGAAACCCAGCCAAACAATAACAAGTCAGCCAAATGCGGATCGGGCGCGCGGGCAAATTCAACCAGAAAACGCATGCTGCCGTAACCCAGCAGGAAACAACCCGATAACAAACCTCGGGGGCGGGGCTTGGCAGAGACAAACCAAAGCAAAATAAAAAGCAAAAGCCCCTCAAGGGCCGCCTCATAGAGCTGGGAGGGGTGACGTGGAAGACCAGCAGGATCGCGAGGGAAAACCATGGCCCACCAACCATCCGTGGGTCGACCCCATAATTCCTGCCCAATAAAGTTACCTATCCGCCCAAAAAACAAACCTACTGGAACCATAGGCGCGACAAAATCCCCGATTTGTAAAAATGCTACTTTCCAGAGACGGGCACTAATATAAAGTGCAACTAACACCCCGAGCAGCCCACCATGGAACGACATGCCGCCTTCCCATAACCTGAACAGCCACAGTGGGTCTGCTAGAAACTGGTCCATCTTGTAAAAAAAGACATATCCCAGACGCCCACCGATCACGACACCTAGCGCGCCGTTAAATATCAGATCCTCAGCTTGTTTGGGCTCTATGGGACTCCAAGGCTTTTTGGCGCGAAATATAAATAGCCGCCATACAATCAAAAAACTCAACAGGTAGGTTAGCCCGTACCAATGGATTTGTAGCGGCCCAAGAGCCAGGGCAACCGGGTCAATTTCGGGGTAGGTCAGCATAGGTTTATAAATTCATCTATTGCAGGATGGGCAATTTATCCCAATCCCGGCGCCACATTGATGTAGCGACGAACTTCTGGATCTGTAACCACTTCCAGCAATGCTTCTCGAACGGCATCGGCATCGGGCAAATGAAGTATTTCCCTGAGCAATAATCGAATTTCAGAAATATTGGACTTGCGAATTACTGCTTTAACCTTGAGTAAGTTAGACGCATTCATGGAAAGGGAGTCATAGCCCATGGCCAAAAGTAATAGGGCCCCAAGGGGATCGCCGGCAAGCTCGCCACAGACACCTGCATTTTTTCCCTCTGCATGTGCAGCCTTGACGACATAATTGATAGCTGAAAGTACCGCCGGGTGCATCGCCTGATATAAATCAGCGACCTGTGGATTATTACGATCTACAGCCAGAATATACTGTGTCAGGTCATTACTACCGACAGAGAGAAAATCAACCCGGCGAGCCAGCTCACGCGCAAGAAATATAGCGGAAGGTACTTCAATCATGGCCCCTATACGGGGCATTTTGATATCGAGATGATCCTCTTCTGTCAACTCGTCATAAGCACGGTAGATTAGCTCCAGCGCCATTTCCAACTCTTTGACGCTGGATATCATTGGGATCAGCAGCCGCAAATTATCAAACCCAATGGACGCTTTCATCATGGCTCGTACCTGCGCCAAAAAAATCTCGGGGTGATCAAGGGTAATTCTTATGCCACGCCAGCCCAAAAATGGGTTTGCTTCCTCTATTGGGAAATAGGGCAGTGCTTTATCACCACCGATATCCAATGTGCGCATCACCACCGGTCGGGGATAAAACGCCTCGAGCTGCTCACGGTAGAATTGCCGCTGCTCCTCCTCAGTTGGAAATCGCTGACGAGAAAAGAACGGTACTTCACTTCGGTAAAGCCCCACTCCCTCGGCTCCGCGCTCAAGCGAAATTCGCACGTCTGCCATAAGCCCAGTATTGACCAGCATGCGCACCTTATGATTATCGAGGGAAACTGCCGGCTCATCCCGCAATGTCTCCAGTTCGGAAAGGAGCTGCCTGTCGTCCTCCCTAATCGCCTGATAATGGCTTATGTGCTCTTCAGTTGGGTTGATATAAACATGGCCCCGATAGCCGTCTATGATCAACTTTTTACCTCGCAGACGACCGTATCTTAGTCCCTGGACACCAACCACAGTGGGAATACCCATAGCCCTCGCAAGAATCGCCAGATGAGAATTGGTCGAACCTTTGATTGACACCAGGCCAGCAAGCTTCTCTACGGGAACCATTCCCAAGGTAGCTGCGGAAAGTTCTTCGCCCACAAGGATGGCATTCTCTGGATATACCGTTTCTTGCTGAACGCTCTCTTGCATGTGACCAAGAACCCTGCGCCCTAAATCACGTAAATCGGCGGCGCGTTCTTTTAGGTAGGCATCCTCCATGACATCAAATTTACGCGCATGGGCAATGATTACCTCGCTCCATGCGGATTGCGCTGAAGCTCCCTGATGAATTCGCTGCTTAACTTCCTTGCCAAGGCTATGGTCATCAAGCATTTGGACATAGGCCGTAAATAAAAGCCGCTCTTGCTCATTGATAATTCCAGACAGGCCGTGTGCCATATCCCAAATATCTTTGCGCGTGCTTTCAACTGCCTGATGATATTCCTCAAGCTCTACTTTGACTGATCGGGCTTCTATCGACTCCACTGCGTAAAGATCAGCAACAGGTGAAATAATCACCGCCTCACCAATACTAACGCCCGGCGCACCAGCCAAACCGTGGAACTCTATCTCTCCACCCGATCCGGACAAAGGCCTAATCAGTTGAACCAGGTCCCCGGTTGATTCCGCATGCGCTATCGTGCCGGAAAGCTGGGCTGAGAGAGTAATCAAAAAGGCTTCTTCGCCTTCATCAAATCGACGCTGATCGACCTGCTGCACAACAAGCACGCCAAGTACATGTCTGTGATGGATAATTGGCACACCGAGAAACGAACTATATCGTTCCTCGCCTGTTTCAGGGATGTATTGATAATTCGGGTGGGAGTCGGCTTTTTCCAGATTGATCGGCTCTTCCCTGCTGGCAACCATACCAACCAGGCCCTCTTTAGGGCCAAGAAATACATTTCCTACCGCCTCCTGGTTCAGGCCGCGGGTCGCCATCAGGAGATACCGGTTGAGCATCTGATCATGCAGATAGATTGAACACACGCTGACGTTGAGCGAACTTTTTACACTGCTGACAATGATCTCAAGCGCTTCGCTAAGATCACCTGCAGCGCTAACGCGCTGAACTATAAGCCTAAGTTCTTCTAACATTCGTTAGCCCATTTTTTACGTTCTGCGGCTTTTCTTGCGCCGCTTCATTCCGCGAGAGTTTCCAGAATATCGTTTTCCGGCCACCAGTGCCGAATGAGCCGGGGCAAGTTCCCGCAAAGCCCTTCGATAGACATCCTGTTTAAAATTGACGACATCAACCGTGGGATACCAGTAACTCACCCAACGCCAATCAGAAAACTCAGCCTTATCGCCACAATCGAACCTGATTTCATCCGCAGCGCAACTCAGCTGCATCAAGAACCAACGTTGCTTCTGCCCTATGCACCTGGGTTTTTGTCGCTTGCGAATAAGATGTTCAGGAATGCGATAGCTCAGCCAGCCTCTTGTTTGTGCAATCAGGTTGACTTGATGCGACTCGAGGCCAACTTCTTCAAATAGCTCTCGGTATGCCGCATCAACTGGCGACTCTCCGTGATTCAGCCCACCCTGTGGAAACTGCCAGGAGTCACCTGCTTGTACCCGTTTCGCCCAGAGCACATCTCCCGCACCATTGGCGATAACAATACCTACGTTGGCCCTGAAGCCTTCTGTATCTATCAAAACTGTTTCAACCAGAGCGCATTAAAATGAGCCCTTGGTTGCCCCTCTTTATTCTTCTATTTCTGCCGCATAACCTTCTGCGTCAAGCGTATCATCCAGCTCGGAAATATCATCCGGTCGGATCCGAAAAAACCAGCCATCTGTATACGCTGCTTCGTTAACTAGTTCCGGCTCGTCATCAAGGGCTTCGTTGACCTCTATCACTTCCCCGCTTATCGGGGCAAAAATATCTGAGGCCGCTTTGACGGATTCAACAACGGCGCATTCTTCTCGGGCACTGACATGCTCTCCCATTTCCGGCAACTCCACAAAAACCACGTCGCCAAGTTGCTCCTGGGCGTGATCGGTTATGCCTATAGTGATGGTGCCGTCAAGATTTTTGCGCGCCCATTCATGGCTAGGAAGATAGCGCAAATCTTCGGGTATTTCGCTCATACTGAACTCTCTTAAATTTTTGTTACGAGTCTACTCGATGTGCATCAAACACACCTGCTCCACATATGCATAGGATACTGACACCCGACCCTAAAGCAGATCAACAATTTTTTTTAGCAAATATTTGCAGTTCCCCCAGCGGCCCAATATCTCTATGGCACAATGGTTATTCACTTTTTACTCCATAACGAAATGAACCTGTTCGCACATCCACTCTGGCCTGCCAACCTGCCATCTCACCCAACTATTGGGCCCTATTGGCGACTGCTTAGGCTCGACAAGCCCGTTGGCAGCCTGCTTATACTCTGGCCAACCCTGGCCAGCCTGTGGATCGCAGGACAGGGCAAGCCATACATGGGGCTGGTCATTATTTTTATTTTGGGCACGTTCCTTATGCGTGCCGCCGGGTGCGCAATAAACGACTATGCAGACCGCGAGATTGATGGCAAGGTCACTCGCACCACTCAACGGCCTCTGGCAACCGGTGAAATTGCGCCAAAACAGGCCCTGTATGCTTTCACCCTACTCTGTGTCATTAGCTTTGGATTGGTATTGCTGACTAACCAGCTCACCATATATCTCTCTTTTGCCGGAGCTGCTTTGGCCGCCATATATCCTTTCTTAAAGCGATTTACACACCTTCCCCAGGTCTGGCTGGGCCTGGCAATGAACTGGGGCATCGTCATGGCCTACAGTGCCCAGACCGGTTCAATGCATCCCGGAATTGGTGTGTTTTATGCAGCGACCATCCTCTGGACTGTAGTCTATGACTGTTTCTATGCCATGGTTGACCGTGAAGATGACCTGAAAATCGGCGTCAAATCCATTGCCATTCTTTTTGGCGAGCAAGACCGTTTGTTCTGCGGAATTCTCCAATGCCTGTCGATTTTTGCCTTTTATCTCGCCGGAAAACGCCTGGAATTGGGGATGCTTTATTTTCTATTTACCGTTGCTGGATTAGCAATCTTGTTTACCTACCAGCAATATCTCGCAAAAGATCGGGATCGGGTGGGTTGTTTTTCCGCCTTTATGAATAATCGCTGGGCTGCGCTACTAATCTTTGCTGGCGTTTTCGCCGACACTAGTTTCTAGGAAAGCTTATGCAGTATCGCTTCCTCGATAGTATCTCTGAAATTGAGGCTGAACGCTGGAACTCGCTGCTCAAAGATAACTATCCCTTTGCGCAACATCAATTTCTGAGCGCCTTGGAGACTTCGTCCTGCGTAGATGCCGAGAGCGGCTGGATACCTCGACATTTGATTTTGGAAGAATCGAACAGGATAGTCGCTGCACTTCCTCTGTATGAAAAATCCCACTCCTATGGCGAGTACGTTTTTGACTGGGCCTGGGCCGATGCCTACCATCGCTATGGCCGACCTTATTATCCCAAACTCATCAGCGCCATTCCTTTTACACCCGTCACGGGGCCCAGGGTTTTAACAAACCCAGAAGACAACCTGGAAGATATATTGCCCCAAATTATGGAAGCGATTCTGGACATTTGTCGCCAAAAAAGCTTCTCCAGCTGGCATCTACTTTTTCCTGATGACAGCCTAAAGAAAAAACTTGAAGCTATCGACGGCAATGCAGGTAGCGCACATCTTATGCGTCGTGATGCTGTGCAATTTCACTGGATGAATCGCGACATCAACTCTGGTGATCTTTACTCAGATTTTGATCATTTTTTGCAAGGTTTTCGCTCTTCGAAGCGCAAACAAATACGCCGCGAACGGCGCAAGGTTGCCGAGCAAGGGCTCATCCTCGAACGAAAGTCGGGGACTGAAATTCGGGAATCGGATTGGCAGGCTTTTTATGCCTGTTATCAGGCAACCTATCTGAAGCGCAGCGGCCACACAGGCTACCTGAATCTGGATTTTTTCCAGGAAATTGCTCAGTCGCTAAGTCACCAGTGCATGATCGTGACGGTCACTCTGGATGGCAGCCCAGTCGCTTCATCGTTATTTTTCTTTGATGATGACTGCTTGTATGGTCGCTACTGGGGCGCCCTGAGCAACTTTGACTGCTTACATTTTGAAGCCTGCTACTATCAGGGAATCGAATTTGCCATAGAGCGAAGGATAAAACGATTCGATCCCGGCACCCAGGGAGAGCACAAATTGGTAAGGGGCTTTGAAAATGTGAAGACATGCTCCTATCACTGGATTGCCGACCCTGAATTTTCTGCAGCTATCGATGAGTTTCTCATCAGGGAACGGCAACACAATGATCGGTATCAGGAGGCCGCCGCCGAGCATTTGCCCTTCCACCGTAACAATTAAGTCTTTCCGCCTCAAAACAGACATAAAACTGGAGTAAAATGTCGTCCATGACTGACACAACTCCTGCCCTACGCAATTATTTCCTGGCTGAATTGAAGTACGTAGTCGTACTAATCTTTAGCTGGACATTGTTTGGCGCTTTTTTTGGCTATCCCATATCCGGCACACTATTCGGTTTTGCAGTTTACATGGTCTGGTCTCTGATTCAGATATACCGTCTCAACGAATGGATTAAGCACAAGAAAAAAAGCCGGGTTCCAGTGGTTCGAGGTATTTATGGGTATTTTCTTGAAGAATCACTAAATCAGAAGCGTGAGCACAAGCGGGAAAACAAAAAACTCAAGGCCGCCATGGCTCGCCAGCGCGACCTAATGGAAGGCGTGCGCGATGCCGCGATTCTTGTGGACGCATCCGGCAAAATCCAGTGGTATAACTACCAGGCACGTCAAATGCTGGACCTTAAGTCCAAAGATCGAGAAAAGCCGGTTCTGGCAATAATCAATGATCCGACTTTTATCAAATACTTCAGCAAAGGTAAGTTTGTCGAACCCCTATCATTGCAATTTCCAGCCAAATCCAATCATTGGGTTGAAGCCAGCATTACCAAATACAAAAACGGTGATCGAATCATTCTGTTGCGTGATTTCACCCGGCTGCGAAAGCTGGAAAACATGCGTCGTGATTTTATTGCCAACCTGTCTCATGAATTGCGTACACCGCTTACTGTCTTGCGAGGATATTTGGAAACCTTGCAAATACACCCTAACACTGACGACTCTCTCAAACGCATTTTCATACAGATGGATGAGCAGGGCTTGCGTATGGCTAACCTCGTTCAGGATTTGACCACACTTTCGCGTCTGGAAAGCCTGGAGCAGGATCGTCAGGAAGAAGCGGTGAATATCACTGCACTTATTGAGCGAATAGTCAGGGATGCCCAGAGCCTGGACACCTTCAAGAACCACAAGATAAAAACAGAAATTCAGGACGATTACTTTTTGCTGGGCGTGGAAACAGAACTGCGTAGTGTGTTTGGAAACCTGGTGTTTAATGCGGTGCGCTATACACCGCCAGGCAGTAAAATCACTATCGCCGTGAGTAAGCCCAAGTCCGGCCTGCGGGTTTCTGTAGAAGACAATGGTCCCGGCATTGAAGAAAAACATCTTCCGCGACTGACCGAGCGATTTTATCGAGTAGACAAGAGTCGCAGCACCGGCACCGGCGGGACAGGTTTGGGGCTCGCAATCGCCAAACATGCACTGGCCAGCCACAATGGTCGCTTGAGTATTAAGTCAAAGGTTGGAGAGGGCTCTAAATTTAGTTGTGTTTTTCCCAAGGAAAAGCTGGTTAAAAAAGAACAGCTCGAAAAATCCCAATCTAATGAACCCTCGCTTCGTATCGTTTCCTGACACTCGCTTGTGAATTTTCAAAATTCTTTTGCCGAACTAGGGTCGGCATTTTCGCAACCCATTGAGCTAAGCCCTCTACACGAGCCCTTGCTAGCGTCTTGGAACACCGATGCAGCGCAGCTGTTGGGGTGGGATTCAGTTCCTGAGCAGATAACCGAATTGCTTAATGGCCAAATCCCACTTGAACGCCCTCCAGTGGCTTCGTTGTATGCCGGTCATCAGTTTGGTGTTTGGGTGTCGCAACTGGGTGATGGTCGCGCGGCCATTCTCGGGGAAATTGAGAATGACAATGCCCGCTGGGAACTGCAACTAAAAGGCAGCGGCCCCACACCCTTTTCTCGGGGCGGTGACGGCAGGGCGGTTTTGCGTTCAAGTATTCGCGAATACCTTTGCAGTGAAGCAATGCATGGTCTCGGTATACCAACTACACGTGCACTTTGCCTGATCGACTCCAAAACTCCCGTTTATCGCGAAGAAGTTGAATCCGGTGCCCTGATTGTCAGGATGGCCCCGACCCACATTCGATTTGGCAGCTTTGAGGTATTCGCCTCTCGAGGACAAACTGACGAAGTTCGGCAATTGGCCGATTATGTTATCCAGCGGTTTTACCCTGAGTGCCTGCAAAGCGACAATCCCTATCTGGCTTTTTACCAAAAAGTTGTCGAGCGAACCGCGGAAATGGTTGCCGGGTGGATGGCGCAGGGGTTTTCCCACGGAGTAATGAACACCGACAACATGTCGATTCTCGGTTTAACGATCGACTATGGGCCGTTTGGGTTCATGGAAAATTACAACCCTGACTATATCTGTAACCATTCTGACCATTCCGGCCGATACGCATTTAATCAACAGCCGAACATCGCTTCCTGGAATCTCGGGGCATTGGGAAATGCCCTGCTATCCCTACTAGAGACCAAAAAAGCCCAGACCGTACTCGATGGCTTTAAGGATTTGTACCTTACCGCCTACAAACGGCGAATGAGTGCCAAATTGGGACTGAACAAGATCTCTGAAAAGAGTGAAAAACTCGTGGACGAATTGCTACACCTTATGCGTGAGTGCCAGGCTGACTACAGTCGCTCTTTCCGGTTTTTATCTCGGGAAAGCACCTGGGATCAGGCAGCTAAACAGTTCGGGGATTCAAAGCAGTTTAAAACCTGGCTTTCGCGACTTGCCGAATGTCGAGCCAACCATGCTGATTGTGAACGTCTTGCCCTTAGCCAAAACCCAAAATACTTGCTGCGCAATTACATGGCCCAAATCGCCATAGAAAGAGCCCAGCAGGGTAGTTACACGGAAATTGATCGATTGCTGCGTTTACTGCAATTGCCTTTTGATGAGCATCCTGAAGATGAGGAATACTTTGCCGAGCCACCCGACTGGGCAAAACGTCTATCCCTAAGCTGCTCTTCCTGAGCAGTTTGATTGCTTGCTATCCAAGATGGCAGCCACGAAAATGGCCTTATGAATGAATTTCTCCCAATCCTACTGACTTACTGGCTGGCCAGTTACGCTTTCTTGGCCGGCATCTATCTGGTTTTGGGGAAACTAGTGAGCTGGTATAACCAGAACCGGCTGGCAAATAACCGGATTCAGGAAAAGGAATGCCCACAGGAGCTGGTGAAGCGAGACATCCGCCAAAGTTTGCTGTCGCTTTTCAGTATTTCCGGCATGTTATCCCTCGGGCTGGCATTACGGGCCTCAGGCCTGACTGTTGAACCAGCTGAACTCAGTTTTATCAATGGATTAATTTGGGCAATTGCATCCCTGGTGCTATTTGATACCTGGTTTTATTGGGCACATCGAGCAATACACCATCCTCGTCTCTACAAAATAGTCCACCGCTGGCACCACAAAGCCATTACGCCAACAGTCTGGTCCAATAATAGCGATACCTTCCTGGACAATATGTTTTGTCAGTCCTATTGGCTAATTGCGCCTATCTTGCTCCCAGCACCAACTCTGATCCTGTGTCTTCATAAAATTTACGACCAGGTCACCGGTATGCTGGGGCACGCTGGCCATGAATACGCAGCGGGTAAAATGTCCTCAAAGCCATCGCCATTAATTGGCACCACTTTTCACGACCAGCATCACTCCGCCTTTCACTATAATTTTGCGACGCATTTTTCTATCTGGGATCGGCTCATGGGCACTTTGCACCCGGAATACGATCAGCTAATCCTTCGTTACCCAAAAAACACAGATGACCAAAAAAGTGAGTAATTACTTTCAGGGAAAAACAGTTCTAATTACCGGAGCTTCAAGCGGAATCGGTGAAGCACTATGCCGGGCACTGGCACGACAAGGCGCTAACCTGATTATGGTTGCCCGCCAAAGGGCGCCTCTCGATTCACTTGCCAATGAATTACAGGAGATGACTCAAGCCCAAGCCATCAGTCTGGATATCAGCGATGAACTGGCGGTTAACCAGCTGGCAAATAAGATCAACTTAAACGCCATAGATATTTTGATTAATAATGCCGGTATTGCCCATTGTGCGCGTTTCGAAGACCTGTACCAAACCGACTTTCGCTCGATGATTGAGGTGAATTATCTGGGGCAAGTATGGATGACAAGATTATTACTGCCCGTAATGAAGGAGAACGGCGAGGGTCAAATAATCAATATAGCTTCCATGGCTGGCGTGCTGGGCTTGGCCGGTTATACAGGCTATGGGGCAAGTAAGTTCGCCTTGGTCGGGTTTACCGAAGCATTGCGCAACGAACTTTCCGGAAGCAATATCGGTTTAACCCTGATTCTGCCCTCTGATGTCGATACTCCGCAGTTGGAACGCGAGGAAGCCGACAAGCCGACGGCAACCCGGGCTCTTTCGGGTAAGGTGAAACCACTTTCTGCCGATCACGCAGCCACCCAAATACTGGTCGCCATAAGAAAACGCAAACGCGAGGCCGTGGTTTCCCCCTTCTCTGGTCGTATACTTATGCGCCTGTGTCGACTGTTTCCCGGAATTAGCAAAACCGTTTTGGATGCCATAACACGGCCTCATAACCAGTAATGCGGACAAGAATTTAAACTGAGGGTTTAAGAATGAACAGGAAAGTACTTTGCAAGTTGCTACTCATATTTTCGGCTCTGGGCTTTGGTGTCTTATCAAATGCCGAACCAATCTGGATAGATGTACGTTCGGTTTCCGAGTACAACGAAGACCACATTGATGGAGACACCTTCATTCCTCATGAGCAGATTGTTCAACAGGTTAGCGAACTATTTCCAGACAAGTCATCTGAAATACATTTGTATTGCCGTAGTGGCGGTCGTGCAGGACGCGCCTTAAATGCCCTGGAGGAAGCAGGTTACACAAACGTGTTTAATGCCGGCGGTATTGATGATGCAAGAGAGCAGCGGGACCTAGACGGGCAAGAGTGAAAACTCAACCTTGATTAGTTTTAGAGCCAAGCTTGGGCTTGTTAACCCTGCGCAGGATCAAAATTTTCAATAGATAATAATTAGGCATGGATTAGCGATGAAAAAACTTCCATTGATCATTCTATCTGCCGTCGCTTTGGGCGTGATCGCCTCACCGGCCATCGTGGGTGTTTCGATTAAATCCAATTTACGAGACAGTATCGACAGGATTAATACGCTCACCGCTTATAGGGTAACTGAAGTGAGCTATCTTTCGGGATGGAGAAGCTCAGAAGCGACCTTTCAGGCCGAACTCAGGGGCATCAGCGAAATGGCTCAAGAACACCCCGAAATGGCCGAATTTTTTAATGCGTTCAAGGCAACAACAACTATTGATATTGCCCATGGACCTTTCCTTCCGGGAAAGGGTTTTGGTCTGGCTTCCTGGACCAGCTACCTTCATGATATTGAAAGCCTGAGAAACTATGTCGTATTGGATGAGGGCCAGTACTTGTTTGAAACGACTGGCTGGGTTGGTCTCAATGGCAACATCTATTTTGAGGAATTTGTTCCGGAAATCTTTTTTGTCGCCCCCTCAAAACTAAGTGTTCACTTTGATGGGTATACCTCAAAGGGTAGCACAGTAGATGGCTATACCACTTATGCAGGTGAGTCGGGCGACATGGAGATCTCCTCACCCCAGGGAAATCTACACATTGGGCCCTTTTCTCTTGACATGGATATGACCGCTACCCTGGATCAAGCGCTTTCAGGTGAACTTTTCGATTCTTCAATCTCTTTCAACATCTCGGAAATCAAGTTGCATGGTGCGCAATCTCTGGAGCTATTAAATCTGGCTATTTCGGGGGTTTCCGAAATGCAGCCGGACGGTCAACTGGCTGATCTGTCTGCGAAGTATTCACTGGGATCCCTAAGCGCAGAAGCATTAGATATCCACGACGCCATCCTTGAAGTAGGAATCGATCGTTACAGTAATGAATTTCAGAAGAATTATATGGAATTCTCTTTGGCCAACATGTCGACCATAGATATGCCACCAGAGGCTGCTGAGCAATTTTTTATGGATAGCCTGCCACTTCTTCTGGCGCCAGCCCCGACATTCGGGGTCCGCCAATTTTCGTTTACATTGCCTGAAGGCCGATTTGATTCATCCTTTTCTATCAAATTTGACCCCGTGGCCAACTTGCCATCAAGCCCTCTGGAAAACCCTATTTTCTGGCTCGACAAGGTATTGGCAACTTTCTCCTTCTCAGCTGATGAGAAAGTGATTCACAAAATGGTGGCGCACTATATAGAGGACATGGCAGGCGTAAACCTGGATGACATGGAAGAAGAAGAGCGGAATGCCCTTGTGCAATCCCAGATACAAACGCTTGTCGGAATGGTCCAGGGCATGGGTTTTGTTCAGCTTACCGATGGCAAATACAGTTCAAAGATCGAGTACGACCACGGCAGTGCAGTCGTTAACGGACAGCCCTACGCCTTGCCTTTTGGCACGCCACCAGCGACTTCACCCTAGCTTCTCTAGCAAGCTAGGGGTTAACTGATATTTTGTTACCCAGCCGGAAGCTTGCTTCCGGCCTGAGAAAGACCCTGTTATCCAATGCATTTGCAGGCTCCACACAGATCATGTTCCGATACCCATGATCATCGAAATCAGCCATGTTTTTGGCATTCTCGGCCCATGGATTCCATACCACCAAATCTGTATTACCCCAGCTTTCAATTGCCAACGTCCGATTAATTTTTGGTTCAATCAGATGAACGGTATTCGGCGGATTGAGAAATACGCGATCAGTTTCTCCATAAACTGAAAACTTTTTATCTTGTGAAAAAATCTTGAAGCCCTGAACCTTGTCTTTGAAACGCAAGCCCTTTAGCTCGGGAATTTCTACCTGGGTGACTTCATTCACCTGATAATAAGTATGCAGTGCCGCGCCTACTTCAATAGTTTTATCACTGATATTGGTGGTGATTAATTCCACCTGCAGACTTTCCGACAAACAAATTTCGACCTCCAGCGCCAAACAATTTTGCCACTCTGGATAAGGCGAATCTGAAACCATTCGCAGACGTGCGCGGGCAAAAAACTCAGTCTTTTCGTAGTCAATCAACTCAAACTCAGCTGTACGCGCAAAGCCGTGCTGAGAAAGATTACCTTCGCCCCAATAGCCCCCAAACCAGGGCCAGCAAATGGGTATCCCCCCACGTATTGCCTTTCCAGGAGAGAAATTTGCATTATCGCTCAGCCAGAGAACTTCCGTATTGCCGTCCGGTTTCCACGAGGTGATATGTGCGCCCTGAAAATACACTCGTGCACGGGCGCTTCCAAAACCAAGATCAACGGCCAGCTGATCGTTTTTACCGGTTACACGCTTAACGGTACTTTTCATATCCAGGCGCGCCCGATCACGCCTGATTTTCTTCCATCTCGTCGCGAGCCAAAATTTTGGCACGGATGAACTGACTGTGTGGCAAATGAAGGAGATCTGCCAGTTTTCGGATCATATGCTCTTCATAGCGATCTACCTGGGCATCAGCGTATGCCACCATCCATAGCTGCTTTAACAACTCAAATTTCTGGTCATTGTCATAATGCTCATTGACCACCGAAGTGAACTGATAAAGGTCATTGGCCGACTGTTGTTTAGTAGCGGCCTCTTCCAGAATGTCCTGGGATTCTGCCTGGGTCAAATTCAGATTGCCTATGAGTAGCTCGTGAATTTTCTCAACTTCCATATCATCCCAATCGTGATCAGCAACCATGACTTCAACCATAAGTGCCGCCGCTGCGTGCTGGATATCATGAGTTTCGATTTGCTCAGGTTCGTCCAACCCGAACCACTCTTTCAATTTCGCTTTCATTGGTTACTTCCCGTCATGCTTTATTTTCAAATACCTATTGTCCGCCAAGAACGAAGCGCTTACTGACCAAAACGGCTACCGCCACCCGCGAGGTACTCGGCCTCATCGTCAGTGTTCTTACGACCCAGAACGCTGTTTCTGTGGGGAAAGCGTCCAAACCGCTCAACAATCTGGCAATGCTGGTCGGCAAAATCGGCATAACCTTGCATCATTTTTTTCCAGCCTTCGGGCGCAGAATCCGCCTGCTGCTGAAACAGCTCGACACTTTCCCGCTGGTATTTTTTGGACTCCACATGCTGGAAAGGCATGAGCGCAAACGCCCTTTCGGGGTAATCAAGTTGCGTCAATAAACCCTGTTTGATCATGTCTCTGGACAGATGAAATGCCTGCTCATCTGAAGCGAAGGCCGCCGCCTGTCCGCGGAACAGATTGCGCGGAAATTGATCGAGCAAAATGATCAAGGCCAAACAGTTTTCCGCGTCTGACCGCCATCCATCAAAGCTGCCCGCACGGGCCGCGCTGACCAATTTACCGAACCGCCGCTCAATGTCATAGTCCACATCCTTGTCCCCACCAAACCAGATCTTGCCAAGCCTGCTGGCATCTGCAGGGGTTATCGGTCTCGAGCCAAACCAATAGTCCAGAACATTTTTTGCGATCGGGTTAATCACTTACTATCAACACCTAGTTCACACGCGCCGCAACAACCCTAACCTGGAAGTTGGCTGGATTTCCCACAACACCAGTGCCCGTCGCCGCCTGATTCCCAGGGGCAAGACGCCCTCCCACATTGTAAATTTGGTATGCCCCGGTACGTAAATCGGTCAACTGAACCTGCACTGAATTTACTTCCAGACCAGAATCATTTCTGACGACGGCCACTATCTCACCGGAATCCATCAGCCGGATACCACTGGCAATATAGTTTCCGGGATTCGCTGGTAAATCATGCCTAATCAGGCGCATTTGAGCTGCCTGCCCCACCTCACCACCAGAACTGGCGGCACTCTGGTAGTACTGCAAGGCAGAATTCATATCCCCCCTCTGCTCAGCCAAATTTCCTAACAAATAGGAGCCGGTGGCGGTGGGAAGTAATTGTTCCCCTCGTTCAAGATCTGCTCTGGCTTCAGAAATTTTTCCCTGTTCCTTGCGCAATAACCCGCGTGCCAGCCAGTGCCGATAGTAATTGGGATTTTTTTCAATAGCGGTTGTATATGCGCGCTCGGCATTAGCGTCGTTTTTGTTCATGCGCCAAGCATGTCCACGCAATTCCCAAAACTGGCCCTCATCCGGCTGGATGCTGATGGCGGTATCCAGCAATTCCAACGCTTCCTCGGGCTTTTTGTCATTGAGCGCTGCCGTGGCCTTGTTTTGGGCTTCATAGGCGTCCGCGTCATGAATCAATTGTGCAATTGCGGCTTGATAACGGTCTTCTCCAACAGTGCCTCCCGGTGGTAACTGCTCAACGAACGCCCGGTTGGCGTCTACTCGATCCTGGGAAGGTGGGTGACTGGCAAATAATCCATCGATGAATCCTTGGTTGCGCCCTTCCGACATGCGCACAAACGTCTCCTGCAAGGTCACTGCACCCTGAGGGTTATACCCGGCTTCGGACATGATCATCATGCCGTAGTGATCGGATTCCAGCTCATCGTCGCGACCATAACTGGCCATCCATGCGGCCGAACCAATTTGCGAACCATAATTAATCAGGTCTCCATACTCCGATCCAGATGTGGCAATACCCACCATGGCAAGACCCGCATTCAGCAAGGTTCCCCGGCTCATTTGCGCGGCGCTATGACCGGCAGCGGCGTGCACTATTTCATGGCCCAGGACAGCCGCAAGCTCGGATTCATTTTTTAACTCAACCAGAAGACCCCGGTTGATGGCCATTTTGCCGCCCGGCATGGCCCAGGCGTTGGGCACATCGTTGTTGAGGACGACTATTTCGTAAGGCAAATTTGGCGCATCGGGAAAAACCACTTTTGATGCTTCCACCAGTCTGGCATTGACCTCGGACACATACTCATTCAATTCAGGATCAAGATAGTACTGACCGCCCTGCGATTGCTGACTAGGCAGGTAGTTTTCCTCGCCCATCTGTATCTGTGCTGAGGTAGATACAAATGAAACCTCGCGTTTACCTGTAACCGGATTGGTGGAACAGCTGATCAGCAAGGCTGAAAGCAGCATTACTCCCGTAATTTGAAAAAAACCTATCTTGTTCATAGAAATTCTTGTCCTCTTGGGGGAAAACCCACACGGCCAATAGGTGTAGAATGGCGCCACAATTTTGCACCAGCGCTGATCAGGTATAAACCTTCTCACCTGATTATTTAAAGCCTGTTAACACAAATATAGAAACCACCATGCTTATTGTTATCTCACCCGCAAAAACTCTCGATTATGAGAGCGCCCCAAGAACAGACAAGCACAGCATGCCTGATTTTATTGGCGACAGTGCGGATCTCATCGAACAACTACGCAAGCTATCCCCGCCTGACATCGAGCAATTAATGGGCATTAGCCCAAAACTGGCGGACCTTAATTTTGGCCGATATTTAAACTGGAGCAAGCGGGTAAGCCAAAAAAATGCCAAGCAGGCAATTCTGGCTTTCAAAGGCGATGTGTACACAGGTTTGCAAGCCGAGAAACTCTCGGAAGTCGATCTGGCTTATGCTCAGGAACATTTACGCATTCTCTCCGGACTATACGGGGTGTTGAAGCCCTTAGACCTGATGCAACCCTACCGACTGGAAATGGGCACCAAACTGGATACCGGACGTGGCAAAAACCTGTATGAGTTTTGGGGCGACAAACCTGCAGAGAGCCTCAACAGACAATTGTCTGCACTAGGGTCTGAAACCTTGGTAAATCTGGCCAGTAATGAGTACTTCAAATCCATCAAGCAGGACAAATTGAACGCCGAAGTAGTGACCCCCGTCTTCAAGGATTACAAAAACGGTAAATACAAAGTTATTAGCTTCTTTGCAAAAAAAGCCCGCGGCCTTATGTCTGCGTGGATTATCCAAAACCGCATCGAGAATAAGACCGACCTGAAGAAGTTTAACGTCGATGGTTATACATTTAACGCCGCTGCCTCAGAAGGCAACGAATTGGTTTTCCTGCGCGATGCCAGTTAGCAGCGCGGATTCGAGGAATAATATTTGGAACTGGAACTCTGGCAACTCGGTCTTTTAACCGGCGCTGGCATCATTGCTGGCTGGCTAAATGTCATGGCCGGTGGCGGCTCCATGCTGACCATTCCCATCATGTTGTTTATGGGTTTACCCGGACCAATCGCCAATGGCACAAACCGCATTGCCATTTTGGCTCAAAACATCAGTGCCACAGCAAACTTCCGCCGCAAGGGATTCCGTGAGCTTAAGCTGGGCCTGACTCTTTCTCTCGCAGCCATGCCCGGCGCGATCGCAGGTGCCTTGGTCGGTGTACATCTGGATGGCGAACTGTTCAATCGGGTACTGGCTATCATCATGATCGGCGTCCTCATTTTGATGATGACGCAGCGCGGCGCACCGGCCATCCTTCCCGGTCACAATCCCACTCGCAAACAACTGATCCTTGGCCATCTATGTATGGTGGGTGCTGGTTTTTGGGGCGGTTTTATCCAAATAGGTATTGGCTTCATCATGATGCCTATCCTTAATCGGTTGATGGGACTGGATCTGGTGCGTGTTAATGCACTAAAAGTATTCATTATCCTTTGCTACACCATCGTTGCACTGGCCATATTTGCCACTCAGGTCGAAATACTATGGATCGCGGGTTTAGCCCTTGCTTTGGGTAATTCCATAGGTGGCTGGCTTGGGGCGCATTCTTCTGTAGCCAAAGGCGATAAGCTGATTCGATGGGTACTTAATACTGTACTGATCCTGTTTATCATCAAATTGTTGTTTTTCTAGATAGTCTGGACAGCGCCCAAGTGCCAACATATCCTGAAAACTGGGGTAAAACGGAGATCTAATCATGACTGCCGACTGGGTTTTCCATGTCAAAAGCTTTCGGTCTATTTTCACCATTACAGCCCTGGTACTTTTTGGCGGATGCAGTAACACGCAGCAACCCTCAAATACGGTTATTAATGCCGCCCAACGATTTACGACCATCTCCCGTGTAGCTTCTGAGTTTCAGCCACAGGCCCAGCAAAGCTTGGTCTGGTACGGCGACCTGATCGTCGAAGACCAGCAGTCAACATCCAAAATAACCCCTGAAAACCGTCAATTCATTAAGCAAGTGATTGAACGCCAATTGCGATTACGTAACTACCGTTTTACCCAAGACCCGGAAACCGCAGATTACGTCTTGGGTGCAGCCCTGCTTCTTGATAACAGCCTTGAAAGTAAAAACATTGAGAACTTTCTACAGCTTCACCCAATGGTTGGCGACACCAGAGGCAACTATCCCAGAGGAACACTGATGGTTGCTCTGTTGAAGCCCGGTGAAATCAGCCAGCAATCCGTACTTTGGCGGGGGGCAATTCAAGCCTTTAACATGGGGGAATCCCTGCCCTAAGAATTAAATAGACCGCGCATCGAAGCTTTTATTCACAAGCTCATTGAAGCCGTACCCCTCGCTAGATAATCGAAGAGGCCAGCCTTGAAAACCGCCCCCAAACATCTAATTACTGAGCCACGCTGGGGCTTTGAGTTTCTTCTGATCTTGCTGGTAGCCAGCTTGCTGGTTCCATCCTACATGGAGCCTGGCCCCGCCAGGGCGGCGACATCCAGCCTATTACTTTCTTTTACCCTGATTTCGTCACTGTATCTGGTGGTCTATCAACTTAGGGAGCTTTACATCGGAATCGTCCTGATGATTCCCTGCCTGCTAACCCTTTGGTGGCAACCCCCAATTTCGGAGCCCTGGGATCACAACATAGGCTACCTGCTTTACATCCTGTTCATTCTGTATATTTGCCTGCACATTGGTCGTTATCTTGTTGAAACCGATGAAATCAACACAGATATGGTGTTGGCAGCTATTTGCGTGTATCTGCTGATTGGCTTGATGTGGGCATTTATCTACCTGATGATTGAGACGAGCTCACCTGGATCTATCACCTTCCCGTCACATAATTCTGAGGGCGCCACGTACAGTTTGTTTGTCTATTTTAGCTACGTCACACTAACAACCCTCGGTTATGGCGAGATAACCCCTGTATCTGAAGTTTCCCAAAGCTGGACAGTTTTGGAGAGCATTGTCGGCCAACTTTACCTGACCATTGTTATTGCCCGAATGATTGGCCTGATTATCAGCAGACGTAAATGATGCGTGGGGTTGAGGTAGAATCCCGCCCATAAACATAATTAGCTTTTTCCAAGGGGTAGCCTTTTGGCATCTTTGATCCGCTATATCGATCGCTTTACTGAGCTCGTCGGGCATATTTTGTCCTGGCTATGCTTAGGTACCATGCTGGCCACCGTGCTGGTGGTTTTAATGCGATACCTGTTTCAGGCCGGCAATATGGCAGCCTATCAGGAGACCATCACTTATCTTCATGCCACCGTTTTTATGCTGGCACTGGGATGGACTTTCAAGCGAAATGGCCATGTTCGGGTAGACGTGTTTTATCGAAATTACTCACTTCGCACCAAGGCCTGGATCAACAGTCTGGGCATATTGGTTTTCCTGTTGCCCTTTTGCGCTTTTCTTTTTTTTGCCAGTCTCGATTTTGTCGCCCTGTCCTGGTCTATCTCCGAAACCTCGAATGAATCAGGTGGACTGCCTATCGTTTATCTTCTCAAGTCACTGATTCCGCTCATGTGTGTGTTTTTGGCCTTGCAAGCCACCGCTGAGTTGTTGCGCAACGCTTGTATCCTATGCTGCCAGGACGAAGACACATCCGTTGACGATTCAGAGGCTGAAGGGAATCCATCATGATTGAGCTAATTCCCTTAATACTTTTTTTGGCTATCTGCCTGCTGTTGATGCTGGGCTTCCCTGTGGCTTTTACCCTGGCAGGTACCGCGCTGGTTTTTGCTGCCTTTGGCATTATCGGCGGTGTTTTTGATCCCAACCTGCTCAAGGCGATGCCGGACCGCATTTTTGGGACCATGAACAACGAAACTCTGATCGCAATACCCCTGTTTGTGTTGATGGGAATCTTGTTGGAAAAATCCCGGCTGGCCGAGGAACTACTGGAAAACATGTCCAAGGCCTTTGGCCGTTTTCCTGGGGGGTTGAGTATCTCGGTTATTCTGGTTGGCATGCTTTTGGCCGCGTCCACAGGCATTGTTGGGGCAACGGTGGTTGCAATGGGCCTGATGTCCTTGCCGACCATGCTTAAGCGTGGTTTTGATCCGCGCTTCGCCACAGGAACCATTTGTGCCACCGGGACGCTCGGGCAAATTATTCCACCATCCATTGCCCTGGTACTGCTTGGCGATATTATTTCCAACGCCTATCAACAAGCCCAGCTGCGTACGGGAGTGTTTAACACCGAGACCGTAAGCGTTGGCGATCTTTTTATCGGAGCCATTATTCCCGGCCTACTGCTCGTGCTTGGCTACCTTGTTTACGTCATCGTCACAGCGCTGATAAACCCGGATAAGGCACCCCCGGCAACAGACCTCGGCGAATTGAGTCGAATCGAACTGGCGAAAAGCCTGGCACCTCCTATTGGCCTGATTTTTCTGGTTCTGGGCTCCATTATTACCGGCGTTGCCACGCCAACCGAGGCCGCGGGTGTAGGTGCTTTGGGCGCATTGCTTTTGTCTCTGGCCAAGGGCCGAATGAATCTTGCGCGCTTGCAGGATTCACTATTAAAAACGGTTGAAACCACGACCATGATTTTCATGATATTGATCGGGGCGTCGCTGTTCTCCCTGGTGTTTCGTGGATTTGGTGGGGAGGAATTAATCCATTCCATGTTCCTGAATATGCCCGGTGGCGTTGTGACCGCGGTAATTATCGTGATGCTGGTGATTTTCCTGCTTGGCTTTATCCTCGACTTTATCGAAATCACCTTTGTGGTTGTGCCTATCATAGGCCCCGTTCTACTCATGATGGGTTTGGACCCTATTTGGCTCGCCATCATGATCGCCATCAATCTGCAGACCTCCTTTCTCACCCCACCCTTTGGCTTTGCCCTGTTCTATCTGCGTGGAGTTTGCGGCGAAGAGATCAAGACAAAAGATATATACCAAGGCGTGATACCCTTTATTGCCATCCAGTTGGCCGTGCTTCTTGCGCTGGCGATCTGGCCAAGCCTGGTTACATGGCTCCCCTCTATCATTAACAACTGAGTATGAGTGGCTTTTATGAGTGACGCTGACGATTCGCAGCATCGCCTCCCTTCCCTAGCCCACGCCTGCATCTGCTTGCTGGGACTTTTGTTATGGATTGCCTTTGGGCTATTTATTCTTAAAGCCGCCCTTCATGGTGTACTAATGTTGGGGCTGGTTTGGGTGGCCGCCAATGCCCTTTTACTGGCTCCCAGCTATAGCAAAATCCGTGAGGCCATGCTTTCTGGCGCCAGCCGAGCTATGCCTGCCATGTTCATATTTTTGCTCATTGGCATTGTGATCGTGACCTTTATCCAGGCTGGCACCATTGGCACACTTATTTATTACGGGCTGGAATTTATGCACCCCGGCATCGTACTCCCGACCGGATTGATTCTTTGCAGCCTCATGTCTTTGGCCGTGGGAACGTCATGGGGAACGGTCGCAACCGGGGGAATCGTCTTGCTCGGCGTTGGCGGAGCCATGGGCATTCCACTGCCAATCATTGCCGGCATGGTGATTTCTGGCGCCAGCTTTGGTGACAAGATGTCACCAATCTCCGACACCACCAATTTATCCGCGTTATCTGCGGAAACCGATTTGTACCAGCATATCCGCAGCATGGCTTACACGACGGGGCCAACCTATCTGATCGTGTTGATCCTCTTTAGCTGGATCGGTTGGGGTTACGCCGATCAGGCGCTGCCTCAGGAGCGACTGGATGTGCTGCTGGTAGGGCTTGAGCAGGCATTTACGATAAATATATTCATGCTGTTACCGCTGGTTGTTTTGTTCGCCCTGGCCATGAAACGCGTACCGGCCGAGGCGGCCATGATGATTTCGTCACTGACCGCAGGCGTGATGGCCATGATCTTCCAGGATCAGAGTATGGCGCAGGTGGTAACCGGTTTTTATGATGGGGCAACGGTTGTAACGAATGTGGAAACACTGGATACCTTGCTCAATCGTGGCGGTATAGTGGATATGTCCTGGACCTACACTCTGGCCGTGATCGCCATTTCGCTTGGCGCCATACTGGAAAAATTTGGATTCTTGCGTGTCCCACTGGAATTCTTTTTGCAAAGAATAAAACGTCGGGGAGCCCTTGTGGCTTCCACAATTCTGACGGCCTTCGCCAGTAATCTGGCCATTGCCGAGTCCTACATCAGCATCATTTTGACGGGTCAGCTCTATAAAAAATCGTTCGATGACCAGGGCCTTGATCGATCTGTCCTGTCACGATCACTGGAGGAGGGCAGCACGCTCCTTACCGCGCTAATCCCCTGGACAACAACGGGGGTGTTCTATGCCGCCACTCTGGGTGTACCGACCATAGAATATATCCAGTGGTCATTTCTGAACTGGATGAACCCGCTGATTGGCATCCTGTTTGCCTGCCTGGGCATAGGGATGTTTCGCAAAAAAACGGACTCCGAAAACAACGTCCCAGCGCAGTAAATCACTCTGTGCTTTTCAGCACACCCCGATAGTCATACATGGCCTTTTCAGAGATTTGCAGCCACTCGTAGGTCATCGTCTGGAATTCCCTGTATTGTTGATAAATACGAGCAAAATCTTCATTGCGCGCAGATTCTTCCTCGTAATAATCCAAGGCGTGACGCTTAAGCTCATCCAGAACTTCGTTAGGCAACGACTTGGGCTCGATACCCGAAGCGCGTAAATCCCGCAGCGCCTGGGCATTGCGTGCGGTGTACTCAGCCAGCATGTCGGCGTTGACGGCATCGGCCGCCACACGAACTATGGCCTGCAAATCTTCGGGCAGGCTGTTCCAGGCGGTTTCGTTGACGATGAATTCCAGCATGGCCTCAGGCTCGTGCCAAGCCGGCGTATAGTAATGCTCGCCCACTTCATTGAGCCCAAATGATCGATCGTTATAGGGGCCCACCCACTCTGTGGCATCAATCACCCCGGTTTGCATCGAAGTATAGAGCTCGCCACCGGGAATATTGACTGCTGTACCCCCTGCCCGCGAGAACACCTCACCAGCAATACCGGGAATACGCATTTTCAGGCCGCGGTAGTCTTCAATGGAATTGATTTCCTTGTTAAACCAGCCCGCCATCTGAATGCCAGTATTGCCGCCCGGAAAGGGGATAACATTTAGCGGCTCATAAATCTCGCGCCATAATTCCAGACCCCCGCCGTAATAAATCCAGGCGTTGTGTTCAAGCACATTCATCCCAAAAGGAATCGCGGAAAAGAAGGGCGATGCCGGGATTTTTCCCTTGTGGTAATAGGCGCCCGAGTGGCCCATTTCGACACTGCCAGTGGAAACCGCATCAAGCACACCGAGTGCGGGAACCAACTCTCCCGCACCATAGACATGAACCTGTAATCGGCCAGCGCTCATCTCATCGACCATCGCGGCAAATTTTTCCGGTCCCATGCCGAGTCCGGGAAAATTCTTCGGCCAGGAGGTCACCAAGCGCCAGTTGTACTCCTGACGGGTATTTCCCTGATTATCAGCAACGGAAATACTGCGTTCGTAAAGCCCGGCTCGCTCACCCACGTACAGGCCAGCAAACAGAACGGTACTCGCCACAAGAGCCAGGACAACCAACGGATGCCAGTTAACTTTGCCTTTTTGATAGCAATTTAAAATCAAGATTTCCCCCTCCAGAAATCAGCTGCCAATCTTACACCGCTTCTAATCTAGCATATGACAGAACAAGCCACTTGGTTCCTTCATTTTCGAAATTAACCTGTACCCTGGCATGCGCGCCTTCGCCTTCCAAATTGAGGATCATTCCTTCGCCAAATTTGGGATGCATCACACGCTGCCCCAAAGAAAAACCGGTGTCGTTTTCCCGTTGCTGGGCGGTGAGTATGGGCTTTGGCTGGGCCCTGTGTCCGGAAAAGCCCGTAGAAAACCGCACTTCCTGTACCAATTCGGACGGTAAATCCCGCGCAAATCGGCTGATGGCATTGTAGCGCTCATCCCCATGAATACGGCGACATTCCGCATAAGTGAGTACCAACTTTTCCATGGCCCGAGTGATGCCGACATAAGCCAGGCGACGCTCTTCTTCCAGTCGGCCTGGCTCTTCGGCAGACATGGAATGCGGGAAAAGCCCTTCTTCCATACCAGCCAAAAACACCAGTGGAAACTCCAGCCCTTTGGCGGAATGCAGTGTCATTAACTGCACGGCATCTTCATTTGCATCGGCCTGGGTATCGCCCGCATCCAGTGCCGCATCCGCCAGGAACTGGGGCAGGGCATCCACCTCCGGGTCTTCTGGTGTGTAGGCTTTACAGGCGCTGACCAGTTCGTAGAGGTTTTCGAGCCTTGTCTGGCCGCGCTCGCCTTTTTCTGCTTTGTGAAATTCCAGTAGTCCGGTCATGTCCAGCATCTGATCCACCATCTCGTGCAATTTCAGGCCTTCAAAGCTGGCGCTCAGGTTATTTACCAATTCGATAAATCCGTAGAGGGCATTGGTGGCGCGGGCAGGTAACAGCTTTTTGTCGATCATCTTTAGGCTGGCCGCCCAGAGCGAGCTTTGGTCATCGCGCGCCAATTGACGAATCTGCTCTAGAGTACGATCGCCAATACCGCGTGTTGGCGTATTAATGACCCGTTCAAAGGAGGCATCGTTTTCGCGATTTTCCGTCAGGCGCAAATAGGCCAGTGCGTTGCGAATTTCCAACCGTTCGTAAAAGCGCTGCCCCCCATAAATACGATAGGGAATCCCCAGTCGGAGCAGGGCATCTTCCAATACGCGCGACTGCGCATTGGAACGATACAGAATGGCGCAATCCCGGCGAAAATT
>Ga0181601_10000676_pt1 | contig 28208 bp, 24 predicted proteins | sample 041ome_8_FD_133020 | JGI IMG/M metagenome (GOLD analysis project Ga0181601, IMG submission 133020) | Coastal salt marsh microbial communities from the Groves Creek Marsh, Skidaway Island, Georgia - 041407BS metaG (megahit assembly) | ecosystem: Environmental > Aquatic > Marine > Intertidal zone... | reverse complement strand
TTGAGGCAGCCGAACGGCCCTTTCAGACCTTCGACGCCGGGCAGCAGCGCATCTTCGCTCACTTCGACATTGTCCATCACGATCTCGCCCGTGATCGAGGCGCGCAGGGAGAGCTTGCCCCCAACCTTGGGAGCGGACAGGCCCTTCATTCCCTTGTCGAGCACGAAGCCCTTGATCTTGCCGTCATGCGCATCGGACTTGGCCCAGACCACGAAGACATCGGCGATGGGTGAGTTCGAGATCCACATCTTGCTGCCGTTGAGCACATATCCGCCATCGGTCTTCTTCGCGGTGGTGCGCATTCCGGCGGGGTCGGAACCGGCATCGGGCTCGGTCAGGCCGAAACAGCCGATCAGTTCGCCGCTAGCGAGACCGGGCAGATACTTCTGCTTCTGCTCGTCCGAGCCATAGGCGTTGATCGGATACATCACGAGGCTGGACTGCACGCTCATCATCGAGCGGTATCCGCTGTCCACCCGCTCGATCTCGCGCGCGATCAGCCCGTAGGTGACATAGCCTGCGCCAAGGCCGCCATATTCCTCCGGAATGGTTACGCCCAGCAGGCCTGCATCGCCCATCTTGCGGAAGATATCGGGGTCCGTACGCTCTTCGCGATAGGCATCGATTACGCCGGGTTGCAGCTCGCTCTGGGCAAAGGCGCGCGCGGCATCGCGCAGCATGCTTTCGTCCTCGCTCAGCTGGTCTTCCAGCAGGAAGGGGTCTGACCATTCAAAGTGGGAAAGCGAGGGGCCGTGGCCGTCTGACATGGATAATCTCTACCGGTTTCAGTTGTAACCCCTTAGGTGCGCGCTTCCGGTCCAGACTTCAAGCAAGCGATTGTCAGGAGCTTGTTCCGCTCCGGAATGACCTCTTGCCCTCAACGCACAGCGAAATACTCGAAATAGGTCTCGTTGCCCTGTCGCTCGGCGGTGCCGACGAAGATGGTGCGGGCGAGCCATTCATGCGGGCCTGCGGGCACTTCGAAGCGGGGGGTGATGCGAAGGTATGTGGCATCGGGAGAGACCTTTTCGCCTGCCTCGATCGCCTTCAGGGTTTCGGGGGAGGAATAGGCGATGCCGCGATTGTGGATGTAGATCGGCGTGCCGTCGCTCGCTTCCATCATGTAATGCGCTTCGAAGTCGATAAGGCCGCTGTCCCACATCTGCGGCCAGTCTCCGCCGGAATTGGGCACCACGCGGCCCTGCAGCAGCGGCCCGCTCACCTCGCCGCCTGCCACCGTCACGAAACCGCGCGTATATTGGCCGAAGGCAGGCTTGAAGCGCACGCGCGGCCCTTCGGGAAACTGCATGCGCACGGCAAAGGCAAATTCGAGTGACGGCTTGGCAGTCATTACAGCTTGTTCCTCCCTGACGATTGCAGGCTCGATCCTAGGCAGGCCTGCGCGCGAAGATGCCGAAGCCTGCGATGATGGCATAACAGGCGATCGGGATCGCCATGGCCAGCGCCAGATTGCCACCCAGGGCATCTGCCACGACGCCATACAGCAGCGGAACCACCGCGCCGCCAAAGATTGCGACATTGATGATGCCCGAACCATCGGCTGCGCGCGGCCCCAGCTTCTCGCAAGCGAGCGAGAAGATCGTCGGGAACATGATCGAATTCATAAGGCCGACGGCGAGCAGGGTGTATGCGGCGACTTCGCCGCTGGTATTGGCAGAGAACAGGATCAGCAGCACCGCTCCACTCGCGTTGAAGGCCAGGATCTTGCCCGGGCTGAACACACGTAGCGCAGCAGAACCGATAAAGCGGCCCACCATCGCGCCGAACCAGTACAGGCCGATCATCCAGCCAATCACGCTTTCCGGCTGGCCCAGCACCCGTTCGGTGGACAGGTAATTGATGACGATGGAACCGATCGCGACTTCCGCCCCGACATAGAGGAAGATGCACAGCGCGCCGTAGCTGAACCGGGCCCGCTTCAGCAGGTCATTGTCGTGCAGCCACACCACTGGCGCGGCAAGGATCACCAGCACGCCGAGCCATGCGTTCACCTGGACCGAGAGGAATACACCAATCGCTATGAGCGCGAGGCCGATCAGATAGCGACTGTTCGAGACCAGTTCGCCGTCACCCATGGTCCCGGAATCATGCGGCAGGCGGTTGCGAAATGCCCACACGGCAGCAGCAACGATTGCGATCAGTGCAGCCACTCCCAGATAGCCTTGCCAAATGGCCTCGCTTTCGGCGGCGCGGTAGGCTTGCAGGGCTGCGCCCTCCAGCTGGTCTGCCGACACATCGGCAAGACTGCCAAGGATCACGGCAGCGCCGACGATGGGAAAGACCGTTGTGCCCAGAGAGTTGAAGGCCTGGGCGAAGGTCAGGCGGCTATGCGTGGTCCGGGCCGGGCCAAGCAGGCTGATCAAAGGGTTTGCCACGACCTGCACGATCACCACCCCGCTCGCCAGGATGAACAGCGCGCCAAGGAAGATGGGATAGGTAGCGGTCTGGCTGGCCGGGATGAACAGCAGGCAGCCAAGGATCATTGTGCATAGTCCGGCCGCTGCGCCGCGCATGTATCCGATCTTCTTCACCAGCTTGGCGCCGGGAATACCGATGATGAGATAAGCAGCGAAGAAGCAGAACTGCACCAGCATCGCTTCGGTGTAGTTGAGCGTGAACAGCTCCTTCAGCTTGGGAATGATCACGTCATTAAGGGATGTGATCCCGCCGAAAATGAAGAACAGCCCGAACACGAAATATTGCAGGCCCGGCGCGTTGATCGGGGTGCCTTCGTCCTCCAACGGATTGGAATCGCTGCTCGTTGCCACGTCCGGTGCCAATGCCATCTTCTCGCGCCTCTCTTGCTTTGCGTTTCCCGTCGCCTACAGCATTTCCGGCCCTTGTCGATGGCGCACCTGCGAAAACCGTGGTGCCGGCGATGCGGTCGACCTAGGACCTTTGCCGAGATACGGGGAGAGCCATGGAGCAGTGTGATTTCATCGTCGTGGGGGCAGGCAGCGCGGGTTGCGTGCTGGCTGCGCGTCTGAGCGACGACCCGGCCACCAAAGTGGTGCTGCTGGAAGCTGGCGAACACCACAATTACGCGCTGATCGACATGCCGCTGGCATGGATGAAGGCGTCGATGACCCCGAAGTTCGACTGGCAATACTTGACCGAGCCGGAGCCCTATCTCGACGGGCGGCGCATGCCGTTCCCGCGCGGACGGCTGCTGGGCGGCTGCTCCTCGGTCAACGGCACGATGTATATTCGCGGTGCGGCGGCGGACTATGACAGCTGGCGTGATATGGGCCTTGGCGGCTGGGGCTATGAGGACGTGCTGCCCTATTTCAAACGGATCGAAACGGACTGGCGAGGCGAGAGCGACGTCCATGGCGGCAGTGGCCCGGTGGAAATCCAGCCGCTGATGCGCGATCCCTTGCTGACCCCGTCCTTCATCAAGGCGGCGGGTGCGCTTGGCTTGCCGGAAACGGACGATTTCAACGTGCCGCAGCCCGAAGGCTTCGGCTTGCCCGATGTGAACGTGAGCAAAGGCAAGCGCCATTCCACGGCGCGCGCCTATCTCGATCCGGTGCGGGGTCGGCCTAACCTCAAGGTCATTACCGGCGCTCTCGCATCGCGGGTCCTGATCGAGGGCGGCAAGGCATGCGGCGTAGTATTCCTGCGGGACGGCAGAAGTGAGACCGTCTGCTGCGCTGGCGAGGTTATCCTGAGCGGCGGCGCGTTCAATTCGCCGCATTTGCTGATGCTGTCGGGCATCGGTGATCCCGAGCAACTGAAGCAGCACGGCATCGAAACGCTGGTCGCCTCCCCGCGCGTGGGGCAGAACCTGCAGGATCATGCCATGGCGCTGTCGGTCTACCTCGCCAATGGCGAGATCACCTTCGACAAGCACTTGCGGCTCGATCGGCTGGTGAAGAGCGTGGTGCAGTGGAAGCTGTTTGGCACGGGCCTGTGCAATTACAGCCCGCTGGCGGTGCAGGGATTTCTCCGCTCCACGCCTGAGCAGCAGCGGCCCGACCTGCAGTTCCAGGTCAGCCACGCCTCCTTCATGGCTCGGCCTTGGTTTCCCGGCTGGCGCGCAGGGGCGGGGCACCAGTTCACTGCTGGCGCGTTGCTGCTCAATCCCGAAAGCACTGGCAGCGTGACGCTCGCCTCAGCTGATCCGCGCCAGACGCCCAGGGTGGTGACCAATTTCCTGAAGGAAGAGGGTGACCGCGTGCGCCTGCGCGAAGCCTTGCGCTTTACCCGCAGGCTGTTTGCAGCCGAGCCTGCCGCGAGCCTCGTGACCGCCGAGGTCATGCCCGGCCAGGACGTGCAGGATGATGATGCACTCGATGCCTACAACCGCACCATGGTGATGAGCGGCGGCCATCCCACCAGCACCTGCGCAATGGGTGCGGATGATGGCGCGGTGCTGGATGCACAGCTGTGCGTGCGCGGCGTATCCAGCCTGCGCGTGGCCGATGCCAGCGTGATGCCCGATGTCATTCGTGGCAACACCAATGCGCCCAGCATCATGATCGGTGAGAAGGCGGCTGATCTCATTCGTGGGCACGCCACATAGCTGGTGACCTCGCGGATATTTGCCGCTAGCGAACGTTGAGAAATCAATCATACCTGGAACGAGGAAATCTGAGATGACCCAATTCACCCGCCTGAACCCCGTAACCGGCGAGGTCGCGTCGAGCGCCGAAGCGATGCAGGCTTCGGACATTCCGGCGATTGCGGAGAAGGCGCAGGCCGGTTTTGCTGTATGGTCCAAGACGGGCCCCAATGCGCGGCGTGCTGTGCTGACGAAGGCGGCCGACGCGCTGATGGCGAAGAAGGACGATTTCGTTGCGGCGATGATGGGCGAGATCGGCGCGACGGCCGGCTGGGCGATGTTCAACCTCGGCCTTGCTGCGGGCATGGTGCGCGAAGCAGCGGCGATCACCACGCAGATTACCGGTGAGGTAATCCCGTCCGATCACGAAGGCACCGTGGCCATGGCGATGAAGGAGCCGGTGGGCGTGCTGCTCGGCATCGCTCCGTGGAACGCGCCGATCATCCTTGGCGTGCGCGCGATTGCGGTGCCGCTGGCTTGCGGCAATGCGGTGATCCTGAAGGCATCGGAACAGTGCCCGCGCACCCATGCGCTGATCATCGAGGCTTTTGCCGAGGCTGGCTTCCCCGAAGGCGTGGTGAACGTCGTCACCAACGATCCCAAGGATGCTGGCGAGGTTGTCGGCGCGCTGATCGATGCGCCTCAGGTGAAGCGCATCAACTTCACTGGTTCTACCGCTGTCGGCAAGATCATCGCGAAGCGCGCGGCCGAGCATCTGAAGCCTTGCCTGCTCGAACTGGGCGGCAAGGCGCCGATGCTGGTGCTGGAAGATGCCGACCTTGATGAAGCGGTGAAGGCGGCGGCTTTCGGCGCATACATGAACCAGGGCCAGATCTGCATGAGCACCGAACGCCTCATCGTGGTCGAAGCCGTGGCTGATGCATTTGCAGCCAAGTTCAAGGCCAAGGTCGAGTCCATGCCCGCTGGCGATCCCACTGCAGGCAACACGCCGCTGGGCGCGGTGGTTGACCGCAAGACCGTGGATCACTGCTACAGCCTGGTCGAGGATGCGGTGAGCAAGGGCGCCGAGCTGCTGGTGGGCGGCGAGACGACGCAGAACGTCGTCATGCCCGCGCACCTGGTGGACAAGGTGACGCAGGACATGAAGCTGTTCCGTGACGAGAGCTTCGGCCCGGTGGTCGGCATGATCCGCGCGAAGGACGAGGCACACGCGATCGAACTGGCGAACGATACCGAATACGGCCTGTCGTCAGCCGTCTTCACCAAGGATACCGCGCGCGGCCTGAAGGTTGCCCGCCAGATCCAGGCCGGCATCTGCCACGTCAACGCTTCCACTGTCAGCGACGAGCCGCAGATGCCGTTCGGCGGGATGAAAGCATCGGGCTACGGCCGCTTCGGCGGTCGCCAGGGCATCGACGCCTTCACCGAAACACGATGGATCACCTTCGAAACCGAACCGGGGCACTACCCCATCTGATCCTGGCTGATCTGATCGGAGCACGGGTCGGCGCCCGGCCATTCAGGCGAAGGCGCTGACCCGCTCCAACGGCAAGACGGTGGCCATTGTGCCAAGCGCATTGGCCGCAAGCCGCATCGGCGGAGCAGGAATGGCAAGACGTTGTCAATCCGGCCGCTTTGCGCCAATCATGCTGCACGGAAGGATCATCGGGCACACCCCCTGCGCTTGCGGCAACTGGAAATCTTCTACCAAGTCTATCGCGCGGGCTCGATCAGCAGCGCGGCGTGCAACCTCAGCGTGTCGCAGCCTTCGGTCAGCAAGGTGCTGCGCCATGCCGAAGACCAGCTGGGCATAAGCCTGTTCGAAAGCAAGAAGGGCCGGCTGGTGCCGACCCCTGCCGCGCACGAGCTGTTTCGCGATGCCGAGGATATCTACGGACGGCTCGCCCAGTTCAGTAAATCCCTCGCCAATATCGCTTCGCGCAGGCAGGATCAGGCGCGGCTGGGAATGTTGCCGTCGCTCAGCCTGTCGGTGGGGCCGGAATGCGTGGCGCGGTTGCGCGAGATGGATCCGCAGCAGCATTTCGACCTACACACCTTCCACACCGGCAGGATCACGCACGAGCTGGTGGAGCGGCGCTGCGATCTGTGCCTTGGTTTCGAGGCGGGCAATGATCGGCGCCTGATCAGCAAGGCGATGGGCGAAGGTTCGCCGATCCTGCTTTCGGGAGTGCCGCTGGGAGAGCCGGACGCGGTGTTCGACCTGTCGATCCTGCACAAAAAGGATTTCGTAGGTATCAGAGATAGCGGACCGCTTGGCATGATCACGTCGGCTCTTCTGCTGGATCGCGGTGTCGTGCCCAATGAAGTGGCGACGACCGATACCTACCACCTTGCCCTGTCGCTGGTGCGCAAGCCGCTGGGAGTTGCAGTGACAGACCAGTTCCCCGCCTATTTCCGCCTCGGCTCCGGCTTGCACCGCTATCGCCCGAAGGATGTTCCGCGGTTCGAGATATTCGCTTCCTGTCTGGCAGATCATCCCGATCCCCAATTGCTGCGCCGGGTGACAGACGCGTTCGCGAACACGATCCAATACCTCGATGCGGGAATTGCCCGCCTTCAAAACCCCGGCGCTTAACCTTTATCTATACCATCACCGCGATTTCCTTGGGGTTTGGCGATTGCATGATCAGCCGTAAGGCGGCACTTATCCATTGTTTCAACTGAGACGATGCTGCAGGGGCGGCACGGGCAGAATGGGAGACGGGGGATAATGGCGATCGCACCAACCGACACCGACGGGATCACTGCAAGTCCGGCGAAGACGCCGATCTGCAAGATGCTCTACGCACAGGTGCTTGCCGCGATCGTGGCAGGCGCACTGCTGGGTCACTTCCTTCCCGAATTCGGATCTTCGCTGAAGCCGCTGGGCGATGGCTTCATCAAGCTGGTGAAGATGATCATCGCGCCGGTGATCTTCGTCACCGTCGCAACCGGCATTGCCGGCATGAAGAACATGACTGCTGTTGGCAGCGTGGCAGGCAAGGCGCTGGCCTATTTCCTTTTCTTTTCCACCCTTGCGCTGATCATCGGCCTGATCGTGGCCAATGTGGTGCAGCCGGGGGCGGGGCTGAGTATCGATCCCGCCACGCTGGATGCGGAGGCAGTGGAAGGCTATGCCGAAACCGCCAAGAACCAGTCGCTGGTCGCCTTCGTGTTGGCGATCATCCCCACCACGCTGTTCAGCGCCATGACCAGCGGCAATATCCTGCAGGTTCTGCTGGTGTCGATCCTTGCGGGCGTGGCAATGGCTGCCACGCGCCCGCACAGCGACCTTGTGCTGGATGTGCTCTCCTCGCTCAGCGCGGTGGTGTTCAAGCTGGTGCACATGCTGATGAAACTGGCGCCGATCGGCGCGTTCGGCGCGATTGCCTTTACCATCGGCGAATTCGGCATTGGCTCGCTGGCTAATCTCGCCGCGCTGATCGCCACCTTCTACCTCACCTCGCTGCTGTTCGTGCTGGGGGTGCTGGGTATCGTGGCGCGGATCGCCGGTTTCTCGATCCTAGCGCTGATCAAGTATCTGCGGGCCGAGTTGCTGCTGGTGCTGGGCACGTCGTCCTCCGAAGCGGCTCTGCCCAGCCTGCTGGAGAAGATGGAGATTGCCGGCGCGAAGAAGAGCGTTGTCGGGCTGGTGGTGCCCACCGGCTATTCCTTCAATCTTGACGGCACCAATATCTACATGACGCTGGCCGCGCTGTTCATCGCTCAGGCCGTGGGCATCGAGCTGTCGCTGGGTGAGCAGCTTTTGCTGGTGCTGGTGGCGATGGTGAGTTCCAAGGGGGCCGCTGGCGTGACCGGTGCGGGCTTCGTGATCCTTGCGGCCACGCTGTCTGTCGTCCCATCGCTGCCTGTCGCGGGTATGGCGCTGATCTTGGGGATCGACCGTTTCATGAGCGAATGCCGCGCGCTCACCAACTTCATCGGCAATGCGGTGGCCACTGTGGTTGTCGCCAAATGGGAAGGCGCACTCGATACAGAGCGCATGAACGCTGCCTTCGCGGGCAACCCGATGCCGCTGCCGGTCGAGGATATCGAACGCCACGAACGCTCTGGCCCCTACAGCGAAGAGATGTAGGCAAAGCGGGAGGGCAGGAAATGATCTCCCGCCCCCTGTTCCACGGCGGCGTGGTGCTGGCTGCTACCGGCGCTGCCAGCGCAATTCCGCAAGGTCTTCGTGCGCAGACGCTGGAAAAAATCCTGTTCTGGCCTGGCTTTCCCCCGGGGCAGGGCGGGGTTACCGGCCCTGAACGGATCGGCGGGGAAGGTTCCGGCTACGGCGCGGTGAGCAATATCTCCAACCCGCTCGTGAGGGTCTACAAGCCCAATATCGGCAATGGTAAATCCGTGATCGTGTGCGGCGGCGGCTATTTCCACATCCAGCTGTGGAAGGAAAGCACGCCCGTTTCGCTGTGACTGCAACTGCGCGGTTATACTGTTTTCGAACTGATTTCCCGCTTGCCCAATGATGGCTGGGATGCCGCCGCGCCTTTCATGGATGCCCAGCGCGCGATGAAGATCGTGCGAAGCCGCGCGGAAGAATTCGCTATTCGTCCTGACCGTATCGGCATCATGGGCTTTTCCGCTGGCGGGCACCTTGCCGGTTATACTGCACACAGGCCCGACCAAAGGTGCCGACCAGTATGAAGCTGTCAGCGCGCGGCCCAATTTTGCCGCCTGAAGCGGTTCCAGCGCCTTTCGGCCGAACGGGTCACGGTCTTCGCGCCCAATGGCGGGCACCTCGTGCTGGAGCTGGGTGCAGGCGAGCAGACCGAAGCGGTTGAACCGGCAATACGTCAGTTGGTCTTCTGGGGGGACTTCGAGAATGTGCGCTATGGCGATTCGCGGGATCGCACGCTGCATTTGCGTGGAGGTTCGCTCGATTATCGCTTTGATCCCGATACAGGAACCGCGCTGGTGATGATGCCGGACAATGGCGCGCAGGAAGTGACACTGCTGCCATCCACCTTCTTCCGCAACATTACCCGCCCGCAAGCTAGCTTCACCGCCCGCATTCGCGCTGGGCAGCCCCTGACGATAGAGGTGCTGGCGCAGCACCGCCCTGCGCGAACGGATCGGATAGAAGCGCTGGAAAGCCAGCCTTTCGGATTGTCGGCTTGGTGGATGTAGCGGGCGGTGAAGGCTAGCAGGAGATTGCGGCATCCTTCCCGGTACCCTTGCGCGAGGATGGCTCGCCTGCGCCGCTCCGCCTGGCGCTGCGCATCATGTCTGGCACGGCGCTGGGCGAAGTGGCGCTCGACGATTTGAGCATGGTAACCCGCGCGAATTAACGGGTCCGGGGCGCAGCCGCTAACACGCGCGCTCCCGCCGTGGGGTCAAACCATCTGCTTGAGCGGCGTTGCCGCATCGGCGAGCATCTCGGGCGCGATTTCTGCCCGCGATTCCACTAGTTTGCGGCCCTGGATGTAGTCCTTGATGGCGTTGACGCAGTCGAGCGCGATGACCTTGCCGCCCTTCAGGTAAATCACCGAGAAACTGCGCGTGGCAGGATCGCCGCGCAGAACTGTCTGGTCATGGCCGGTCGAAAGGCCGACCGTCTGCAGCTTCAGGTCATACTGGTTGGACCAGAACCACGGTGTCGCATGATAGGATACGGGGTTGCCGCAAATATCCTTCGCGGCGGTATTGGCCATGTCATTGGCGTTCTGCACGCTTTCCAGCCGGATCATCGCGTCATCGGCAAAGGCGTTGGCATGAAGCGCGAGGTCACCGATTGCGTGAACATGCGGCAGGTTGGTTCGGCAGAACGCGTCGACCGCCACACCGTTGGGCCCATTGGCGCCTGCTGCCACCAGTTCCTCCGCTGCAGGGACGATGCCGATGCCCACGATCACGATCTCGCAAGGGATCACCGTGTCGTTTGCCAGCTTCACGCCGGTGACGTTGCTGCCATCACCTGTTAAGCAATCGACCATTGCGCCAAGCTGCAGATCCACGCCCTGACGTCGGTGTTCCTCTTCAAAGAAGCGTGACAGTTCTTCGCCCGCCACGCGCGCCAGCACGCGGTCCAGCGCTTCCAGTAGCACGACGTCACAGCCCAGCTTGCGCAGAACCGCTGCTGCTTCAAGGCCGATATAACCTCCGCCAATGACCACGGCGCGCTTCGCGCCATTGTCGAGCTGGTTCATGATCGCATCGACATCTGCCTTGTCGCGCACCGCGTGCACCCCGGAAAGATTCGCGCCCGGGCAGGTGAGCTTGCGCGGCGAACCACCAGCAGACCAGATCAGCTCGCCATAGGTAAGGCGGCGGCCGTCGTGCAGGGTCACGGTCTGTGCGTCCGCATCCACCGCAACCACTTGTGCTTCCAGCACCAGTTCCACATCCTTGTCTGCCCAGAAGCTGGCAGGGCGGATCAGGATGCGTTCGAATTCCTTGTCACGCGCAAGGTACTCCTTGGACAGCGGCGGCCGCTCATATGGCGGCTCCTTGTCGCGGCCGATCATGGCGATGGAGCCTTCAAACCCGTTCTGCCGAAGCGCCAGCGCAGCCTGCGCGCCGCCGTGGCCCGTGCCAACGATGATGGCATCATAATGGGGCGTCATCGTCTCGCTCTTTCCCGTCAATCCAAACACGCGTTCAGGCAGCGCATCGCTCAACGGTATCTGGCAGGATCGGCGCGGCGTGTCATCCTTTTCGCTGGCAGCACGATTGGCAGCAATGCGCATTTGCAGCATTTGCCGATACTTTCCCTCCCTGCGCTTCGGCAAGCTCAGCCTCGACGTGTTCGATCGGCGTGGTGGGCAGGAAGAACTGGGCCGTCTTCGTAGCCGGAAGGATCAATCGGCGCGGAATGCGCGGTTGAACTGGTCTCGCAAGGCCTTGGTGAGGAATGACTGCAGCGAATGTCTGCCCCTGGCGATTTAGATTTCCACCGGCATGCCGCTGCGCAGTTCCAGCCCTTTGCGCGCCACCTGCTCCTGTTTGAGGGCAATGCGCGCGGTGTAAAAGGGTTGGCCGGTTGCCTCGTCGGTCAGCTGGTCAGTGGTGAGATAGGTAACTTCGCCTTCGATTTGCGGACAAGCGGGATTGTCGAAAGCGATAAGGCGCAGCCGCGCTTGCTGGCCCGTTTTCATCTGTTCAATGTCGTGCGAGGCAATCCGTGCCTCGACAATCAGAAGCTCGTTATCCGGCGCGATCTGAAGATCATCTGCGAGCGCAACAGCCGCGAGGTGCTGGGCGTACAAATCATTGGCGAGGGCGCGTCGGAGCTGATCCATATCGGCTAGGCGGTGATCAACCTTGGTGGCACGGTGGATTACTTCGTCGACAACAGCTTTAACCATCCCACGCTTGCAGAAGGTTACAAGATTGCCGCGCTCGATGTGTGGAACCGGCTGCAGTCGCAAGCGGCAGACGTTGTGGAACTGCACAGCGGCCTGCAGGAATGGGATATCGCCAGCTAGGCAAGCTGCCGCGCGGCAATCCGCTCGCGCCGCCAGCGGGCAGGCGACATGCCGCAATGGCGGGTGAAGAAGCGCGAGAAATAGGCCGGGTCCTCGATCCCGATGCTGTCCCCGATATCGGCAACCGGCATTGCCGAGAATGCAAGCAGCCGCTGCGCCTCCAGCACGGCGCGCTGGTCGCGAATGGCGGTGGGGGACTGGCCGGTGGCCGCGCAAGCGTCCCGCAGCGAGGTTTCGCTGACAGCGAGTGCGCGGGCATAGGTCGATACAGGTTCGCGCAGCCGGAAACGCTCTTCAACCAGCTGTCGGAACCGCGCGACCAGCCTGTGGTGCCCTTCGGTGCCTTTGGGTGCCTTCTGGTGCATCTGGAGCTGCCTTGCAGCTTGTACCAGCACATTGAGCAATCCGGCCTGCAATGCTGCGGATTGTCCAAGGCCCGTCCAAGCCAGCTCCTGGCTGATCGCCTGCATGGCATTGCCGATGGCCTTGCAGGCCGCGTCATCCACCGCCAGCGAGCCCGGCTGGGTGAACAACCCGCCTAGTCCCTCATGTTCGGCAGAGAGCTGTTGCAGCTTGGGCAGGGCCACGGTCAGCACCTGCCCTTCCGATGGAGCCTGCCAGCTGAAGCCGTGCACCGAATTGGCCGGAACGATCAGCAGGCGAGGTGAGGAAAATTCCATCAATTCAGATTCATAAAGGATATTTCCGCCACCCTTTGTGATCAGGATGAAATGGCACAGATCCGCATGCTTGTGCGGCGCAATGCGCCAGTTTCCCGGCTTCGAGCGCTCGGCCAGATCCTCGACATGCACGAAGTCTGGCCCTGCCGACTTGGCAGCCTCTCCATACAGGAAGAAGTCGGGCGGAAGCGTGTTGCTCATGATACCTTCGCGAAATGCCACGCGACGTTGAAAAAGCCAAGTCTGGCGTTGGATGCTTCATTCCACCGCTCTCTTGTACTCGCTAAGGCAGACTGCAAAACCGGAAGAGGATCATCCAAGTGAAAACCCAAGTCTGCATCATTGGCGCAGGGCCTGCCGGCCTGCTGCTCGGCCACCTCCTGCGCGCCGAGGGCGTCGATTGCGTGGTGCTGGAACGGCAGACGGGGGACTATGTCCTCACCCGCATTCGCGCCGGCGTGCTGGAAACGATCACGGTCAAGCTGATGGAACGCCTTGGCCTTGATGCCCGGATGAAGGCTGAAGGCATGTGGCACGACGGGTTCAACCTGGCCGATGGTGACCGCCTGATCCGCATCGACATGGCAGACCTCGTGGGTAACCGCGTGATGGTCTACGGCCAGACCGAACTGACGCGCGACCTGATGGATGCCAGCGAAGAGCGCGGGCTGGAAGTCATCTACGAAGCAGTCGACGCAGCACTCCACGATGTGGATAGCGATGCGCCCTATGTCACCTACACCAAGGACGGCAGCGAACACCGCGTGGATTGCCGCTTCATCGTGGGTTGTGACGGGTTCCACGGCCCCAGCCGCAAGGCCATTCCCGCCAGCGTTGGTCAGGAATTCGAGCGGGTCTATCCCTTCGGCTGGCTGGGCATCCTCGCCGATGTTCCGCCCTGCAACCACGAGCTGATCTACGCCAACCACGAACGCGGCTTCGCGCTCGCATCCATGCGCAGCGAGACCCGCAGCCGATACTATGTGGACGTTCCGCTTACCGACAAGGTGGAGGAGTGGAGCGATGACCGGCTGTGGGACGAGCTCGCCATCCGCCTCGGCCCGGAAGCCGCTGCCAACATCACCCGCGGTCCGGCGCTAGAAAAGAGCATCGCCCCGCTCAGGAGCTATGTCTTCGCGCCAATGCGCCACGGCAGCCTGCTGCTGTGCGGTGACAGCGCGCATATCGTGCCGCCAACGGGCGCCAAGGGCCTGAACCTTGCGGCGTCGGATGTGCATTATGCCGCCGCTGCATTGACCGGCTTCTTCAACGCATCGGACAATGACGCGATCTCTGCCTATTCGGACACAGCGCTCGCCCGCGTGTGGAAATCCGAACGCTTCAGCTGGTCGCTGACCAAGCTGATGCACCGCTTCCCCGAGGATGGTCCGTTTGAGCGCGCCATGCAGGTGGCGGAGCTGGACTACATCGCCAACAGCCGCGCCGCGCAGACCAGCATTGCCGAAAATTACGTCGGCCTGCCGGTGTGACGCGCTGGCAGAGATAGCTCCATAATGGGCCAGTCTCGGCCAAGGTGAATTGTCGTAGCGAACCGCATGGTGCATCTTTCGGCCATGGGGTCGATTGACGATATTCCGGGTCGCTCAGGAGGCAGCTTTCCACCTGTGCCGGGATTCATCCTGGTCAGGCGGCTTGCGCTCGGTGGGTCGAGCGAGGTGTTCCTGGCCCATGCCGAGGGCGCGGCTGACTTTGCGCTCTCCCTCAAGATCCTGCGCCCGAAAGGCCAGTCAGCCAATCTGCCTGAACGTTTCCAGCGCAAATGTTCGATCCTTGCGCGGCTGGACCATCCGAATATCGCCCGTTTTATGGATAGCGGGCGTACCGCATCGGGCGATCCCTTCATCGTCACGGAATATGTCGACGGGCGCACCTTGCACGAATGGTTGGAGGAGGAGGAGCCCTCCCGCGATCGCAAGTTGGCGATATTCCTGCAAGCTGCCGAAGCGGTGGACCATTCGCACCGGCACAAGGTGGTGAATCGTGACCTGACCTTGGAAAACCTGTTGATGGACGAGAACGGTGAAGCGCGTCTGGTGGACTTCGGGGTAGCCGTGCCCGAAGGGGGTGAGGATGTGGCGGCCAATATCCTGCCCGATGTCTATGCCCTGGGCCTGATCTTGCGGGAGCTGGTCGCCGGGCAAGAGCGAAGGGACCTGCAAGCCATCGCCTATCGCGCCGCAGATCGGCGGCCGCACATGCGCCATTCCAGCGTCAGGGAGCTGATTGACGAGGTCGAGGCCTTCGTGGCCGGGCATCCGGTGAACAGCTATTCGCGCAGCTTTGGCTATCGTTTCGGAAAGTTCATCGCGCGCAACAAGCTGGCTGTCGGCCTGTTGCTGGCGGCGGCAGGCGGCGCAACACTGTTGCTAGTGATGGCAGGAGAGGGGAGCTTGATGCTCGGCTGATTGCCTTCAGCGTCAACTCAGTCCGCCTCTTCCATCAGGTCCCGCAGCTTTACCAGCGCCTGCGTTTTCAGCTGGTGGACGCGTGGCACGCTCACCTCCAGCACTTCGGCAATTTCGGTGAGGTTCAGTTCTTCCACGAAATAAAGCTGTAGCACCAGTTGCAGCCGTTCGGAAAGCGCCTCCATCGCATCGCGCAAGCGGTCATTATCCTGCAATTGCGCCAGCACCACGAAGGGGTCTGGCAAGTCGGAGGCGAAGGCTGAATTGCTGTCATCATAGGCAGCATCGATTGAGCTGACCTGGATTTCCTCGCTGTCGTACTGGCCCAGCTGTGCGGGCGAAATGCCCAGCTTTTCGGCCAGTTCGGCATCGGACGGATCGCGGCCCAGCAATTGCCGCAAAGCCTCGCGTGCTTCGCTGGCCAGCTTGCGGCGGCGCAGCGCGGTGCGGCTGTCAGGCATCTGCTTGCGCACGCAATCGGCATCGCGCCGCGCACGCGGATTTTGGCATAGGCGGCAAAGCCATCCTCTCCCGGCCCCTCGTGGTTGCGCGCGGCTTCGGTCAACGCAATGAAACCGGCCTGCATCAGGTCCTCGATTTCCAGCCCAGCGCTGGTGCGGCTGTGCATCGAGGATGTACGCGCCGCGCTGGACCAGGCGCTGTGGACCGATGCCAATACCCGCAGCGATATTCGCCGCAAAGCGCTCGCCCGCGCGCAGAACGGGCTATCCGCGCTGCGCCTTGGCGTGGACCCGGAAAGCAGCCTCGCCGGTGCGCTGCTAACCTTCTACGATTCCATGGCGCGCACGGTCACCGGCAGTCTGGTCCGCTTCGATCGCAGCGGGATAGAGGGCGTGCGCACCGATATTGACGATGTGGCGCGGGCGATCCTGAAATAACCGCCCGCGCCGCAATCGCGGTATCAATGGGCTGAGGTTGCCTCCACCTCGTGCAGGGCCGGTGTGCGGCTCGCCTTCCATGCGAACACGCACAGCAGCGCATAACACAGCGCGGGCAGCAGCAGCGCAGTGACGAGTCCTGTGCTGTCTGACAGCAGGCCCACCAGCGGCGGGATGGCCGCACCGCCGACGATGGAGGTGCACAGGAAGCCCGAAGTCGCCTGGTCGCTCGCTGTCGAACGTTCCAGGGTGAGCGTGAAGATCACCGGGAACATGATGGAGTTGAACAGGCCGATCGAAAGCGCGACATAGCCAGCCGAAACCCCACCCACGGCCACGACATAGAGCACCATGGCGCAAGCAATCGCGGTGAACAGCATAAGCAGCTTCGCCGCGGGGAAGCGGGACAGCAGGAAAGAACCGATCGCACGGCCCACCATCGCGCCACCCCAGTAGAAGGACACGGCCTTGCCCGCCTGTTCCAGCGACACACCCCACACGCTCTCATCGTTGAGGAAGAAGGCCATCTGCGTGCCGATGGCCACTTCCGCGCCGACATAGAGGAAGATCGCAGCACCGCCCAGCAGGCACCACTTGCTGGAAAAGGCATCGCTGATCATCGCACCGATTCCCTTGTCAGGCGCCGGTTCGGGAGCAGCGGCTGCCACGGTCTTGCGGCTTACATAGAAGAAGGCAAGCAGCGCCAGCAGCAGAGCGCAAATCCAGACATAGGCGGTGTCGATGCCGAGCAAGGCGTTCTGGCGGGCCTCTTCGGTTACCACGGTCCCTTCCGCCACTTCGAGGCCGGTCAGGAACAGCACTGCGCCCATGTAAGGCCCGATGAAGGTGCCGAAGCTGTTGAACGTCTGCGCCAGCGTGAGGCGGAAATGGCTCCCTTTGGGTTCACCCAGCGCCGCCGCCAGCGGGTTTGCCGCCACCTGCAGAACGGTGATGCCGCTCGCAAGCACGAACAGGCCAAGCAGCACGATGGAATAGTTGGCGATATTGGCTGCGCCCAGCATGACAAGGCAGCCGGTCACCATCATGCACAAGGCAATCAGGATCGCCGGGACTGCCTTCCAGCGCGCGATCAGCACGGCAGCGGGGAAGGAAATCAGGCCATAGGCAATGAAGAATGCGGACGCGGAAAGCTGCGCCTCTGCATTGCTGAGCGTGAAGATGCCTTTCACCGCTGCCACCAGCGGGTCAATCAGGCTGGTGATGAAGCCCCAGGCGAAGAACAGGGTCGTCACCGCAATGAATGCGGCTGTTACCGTGCTTCCGGTTTTTGGGCCGCCTTTTGTCTGGCTGTTCATGTCAGATCCTCTCTGGTGGATAGAGGCAGCTTGGCGGCCGGTTTGCCCGGTCTGCCTCCTGCCATGCATGGCTGCGGGGCGGTGTTCATGGCACCGTCCTGATAAACTGGATGCCGATGCCGCCCAGCAGGGCCAGCACCGCACAGGCGATGAACAGCACGCTCAACTGCTGCTGCAGCGCGCGTTCGTGGAACGCCAGCAGCGCAAGGCCGGGCGCGATAATCGAAGGCAGCGTGTTGGTGAGGTTCATGACCCCCAGCAGCGTGCCGCGGTTGCGGTTGCCGCTGACCAGCTGCGCCACCATCGCGGTGTCGATAGAAAGGAAGGTGGAAAGGCCCACCTGGAAGATCGCGTAACCCGCCAGCAGCATCGCCATTCCTTGCGATTGCGCCAGCAGGACAAGGCCGAGCGCCACCGCCACGCTGGCTAGCATCAGGGGCCTGCGCCTTTGTCCGGCGCGGTCTGACAGGGATCCGATGGCGAGGGTTACGACGATAGCCAGCACCGCCGCCGGGCCAGACAGCGTGGCCAGCATGTCGGTGGCGCTTTGCAGTCCGCTGCCACTTGCCACCAGCGTGGCGAGATAGAGGTAGATATAGCCGTGGACGAAGGCTGATCCCAGTTGCACGCACAACCGCGCGCCCCAAGCCAGCGAAAAGTCCAACCGACTGCGGCGCATGTCTGGCGCGGGCCCGTCTGCCGGTGATGGCTGCGCTTCCTGCACCGGGCCGAGGTTCCAGTTCACCAGCAAAGGCAGGAAAAAGGCGAGTGCAAGCACACCCGTAAAGACGAATGCCGTAGCGCCATCCTCAGGGAAAAGCCAGCCCACCAGCACCACGGAGAGGCTGGAGGCAGGAAGCGCGGCGTTCATCAGCGCGCCCATGCGGCCCTTGTGCTCGTTTGCGAAATGGTCTGCGATAAGTGCGCCCAGAGGAGCAAAGGCGATGTTCACCGCCAACTGGAACAGCAGGATTGCGGCCATGACCAGCGCGAAGCTGTAAGCCTGTGCCAGCAGGAGATAGGAACCGGCCAAAGCTGCTGCACCAATCGCGATCAGCCCGCGCCGGTTGCCGTGGCGTTCCAGCCAGCGGTCGCTGCTATGCCCGGCCAGGATATGCGCCAGCGCTGCCATCACCGCGCCGCTCAGCAGCAGCCAGCTGAGCAATTCGCCAGCCGATTGCTGCGCAATGCTCTCCACCCGGCGAGGCAGCAACAGCACCAGCAGCGGCATGAAGGCAAGGTGCGCGCCCAGATAGGCGACGCCATATTGCAATGCCGCGCGGCGGGGCAGGGGACTGGCGGCTGCCACGCCTATTGGCCCTGATCGCTGCCCGTGGCCTTGGGGCCGGTCGTGTCGCGCACCACCAGCGTGTAAGGCAATTCGAAGCTGCCGTTCGCAGCTTCACCCTTGCTACTGGCGATCAGCTGTTCGCACGCGCGGCCGATCATTTCCGATGTCGGCTGGCGGATCGCGGTAAGCGGCGGCACGCTGAAGCGCACGCCCGGCGTATCCTCGAAGCTGATCACCGCAAGGTCTTCCGGCACGGCCAGTCCCAGCTTGCTGGCTACATGCATGGCGGCAAAGGCCATCTCGTCATTGTCCGCGATGATGCCGCTGGGGCGATCCGGCCCGACCAGCATCTCCTCCAGTGCTTCCACGGCTGGTTCGAACTGGAAATTGGCCTTGGCGACCATGCCGTTCTGGCGGCCGACGCCTGCATCGTCGAGCGCTTGCAGGAAGCCTTCGACACGCTTCTGCGAGTTGCCGTATTCGGGTGATCCGGCAAGGAAGGCCAGCTTGCGGCGTCCTTGCGAGAGCAGTAGTTGCGCCGCTTCTGCCGCTGCGCCGCCTTCATCCATGAACACGTCGATCGTGTGCTTCCCCTGGCGCCTGCCGATGCGCGCGCAAGGGATGCCGCGTTCGGCCAGCATGGCGGCCAGCGCGTCATTGTCACTGTGCGGCGGGGTCAGGATGATGCCGTCAGGCCGCAGCGCGGCGAGCGAATTGGAAAGCTGCTGCTCCGCCTTGCCTGCTTCGGTGGTTATCAGTTCGAAAACCAGGCGATAGCCCTGACGCTCGCATTCGGTCATGCCGCCATAAAGCATCTGGTCCACCCAGTCGTTGCCACGCCCGGCCTGCCAGTTCTCCAGCGTGCGCTGGCGATCGTTCACCGCCATGATCAGGAAGGACTTGCCGCTGGCCATGCGCCGGGCGGAAAGGCTCGGGACGTATCCCATATCGGCAATCGCCTGCTCCACCTTTTCTCGCACGGCTGGCTTTACATTAGGCCCATTGTTAATGACGCGCGAAACCGTCTGGCGCGAAACGCCAGCTGCTTTCGCAACATCTTCAATCGTTATCTTTGCCTTAGTCGCCACTTGACCCTCACCTTTTGTCTGCATTGTACAAGAGGGCAGGTGGCTGCATTTTTCAAGCAAATTGTGAGCGCTCACGTTTTTCTTGTGAACGCTCACAATTTCCGCTATGTGAGCGCTCACAATAATTTTAAGTCCGATTCGGGGAGGATCTAGATGCGCAAGATTTCAACAGTACTTACAATCGGCGTTTCAGCCCTGGCCCTCAGTGTTTCTGCTAAGGCCCAGGATTCCGAAGGCATCAAGGCAGAAGAAGAGGTGCTACCGCAAGACGCCATTATCATAACGGCTGACCGCCGTGAGCAGAACCTGCAGGATTATGCAGGTACCGCCGCAACCTTCTCGGGCGAAGACCTGCGTGCCCGCGGCATCCAGGATATCACCGATTTCAACGACGAGTTGCCTGGACTGACGGTCGCCAACAATGGCGGCAATGTCGAAATCTGGATACGCGGCGTGGGTTCTTCCAACAACACCGAGCTGGGTGACCCGGGTGCCGCCTTCCACTATGATGGCGTCTATGTGCCGCGTCCGTCCGGTATCGGTTCGGCTTTCTTCGACATCGAGCGTGTCGAAGTGAACGTCGGTCCGCAGGGTACGCTGCGCGGCCGTAATGCCTTGGCTGGTTCAGTCAACGCGATTGCCTGGAAGCCGGGTATCGGCGTGTGGGATGCTGAGCTGGAAGTCGGCTACGGTAATTATGACCACAAGGAATTCCGTGGCATGCTCAACGTGCCGATTGGTGACACTGTGGCGTTTCGCGTATCCGGCATGTACCTGGGCCATGACAGCTATTACAACAATGTGGGTCCGGTCCAGAATGTCGATGTAGCCGAAGCTGAAGACAACAAGGCCATCCGCGCCCAGCTGCTTTGGGAGCCGAACAGCCGCCTCTCCATACTTGTCGCTGGTGATTACATCCATGAAGAAGGCACCGGCTATACTGGCACCAATTATGCTGGCCCGTTGGGCAATGGCCTTCTGCCGGAAGAAATTGAAGATCCGCGCGATGTGATTGCCAACGCCTTCACGCCCATCTTGGATACCAAGCATTATGGCTTGCGCGGAACCATCACTTATGAAACTGACCCCTTCACGGTGGAGTTCACTACCAGTTATCGCGACCTGCTTTACAGTTACGACGCGAACACGCCGCTGACCCCGTTCTATCCGGGTGTGCTGGAAGACCTGTCCAGCCGCGACAACATCTTCACCGACGACCCCGAAGATGTGATCATTGATGACATCATTTTGCAGGAGAACCTGGACAACTGGTCACGCTTCCAGTTCATCACGGACTCCGAGAGCTATTACAACGAGTTGCGGATTTTCAATTCTGACGGGCCGTTTATCTGGTCGCTCGGCGGCATGTATTTCAAGGAAGAGCAGTATGCCTTTCTTGGCTCGACCGGTGACCGTGGCCTATTCTTCCAGGGAATCGAATTCAATAACCCCGATGTCGATGCGGAAAGCTGGTCGATTTATGGCGACGCTACATTCGAGGTAACCGATCGTTTCCGCGTGACCGCTGGCCTGCGCTATACGGATGACAAGAAGAGCCGCACAGGTGTGGCAGCTCGTTACGGCATGGCACTGGGCGGCGGTGCTTTCGAATGCTGCGGCGGCGCACGCTACGGAACCGAAGGATTCCAGTTTGCCGGTCAGGATCGTACGATTTTCGACCCCGATACCAATGGCGATGGCACTATCTCCACGCAGGAAATCTTCGACTTCCAACTCGATGGGGTTAGCCAGTTTGGCCTGCGCGACAATCTCGACGACATTCTTCGGAACGGTCCTCAGGATTTCTATGCGGCTCTGAATGAAGAAGGCGGAGCGATCCTTACAACCGAGTGCGTAGATACAATTTCCTTCGATTTCTTCTTTTGTGACGGCTTTACAAATGATCCCGGTTGGGCTGGCGGCGCTTTCCCGGGGAATCCTGGTGTATTCACCTATGCGCTGCCGTTCGAGGACCAGATCTGGATCCAAGACGGCCAGATCGCAGACAACTTCGTCGATTGGCGTCTGCGCCTGGAATACGACATTTCGCCTGACAACATGGTCTATGCCCTGGTGGCGAGTGGCCACAAGTCCGGCACCTTCAACGACAACCTTGGCACCGGCGGCTTCCTGCCGACGACTGACACCGAGAACGTGATCCTTTACGAAATCGGTACCAAGAATGAGTTCGACATCGGCAACAACCGGGCGCGCCTCAACGCTTCTGCCTTCTACAACGACTACAAGGACCAAGCGTTCAGCTCGCTTGTGTCGGTTGAGACGATTGCTGACTTCGAAAGCTCGCTGGGTGAGACCGTTGATGTTGGTGACGACGTGTCGCTGGCGCTGGTGGTTGGTTACACGTTCAACGCTGCGGACTCCGAAATCTACGGTATCAATGTCGAGGGTGGTCTTGAACTTCCGGCTAACATCAACTGGGAGTTCAACGCCCTGTGGCTTGAAGCGAAGATCAACGAAGCACTGGCGATCCCCGATTCCCGCTTCCAGGCGGATGTCGAGGAAGTTGGCTTCCGCGACATCTCCGGCAAGCGCCTGCCGCGCACCCCGCGCTGGCAGCTGAACACCTCGATGTCGCAGAACATCGACATTCCCTCGGGTTCGCTCGACTGGGTTATCTCGGCCGGTTACCGTTCGGACACCTTCCAGACGATCTACAACTCGCAGGATTACGAGCAGCCGAACGATCCGCGCCTGCGTCTGAACGACGTGGTGAAGGGCTATTGGACCTTCGACCTTGGCGCCGGATACTCACATGACGATGGCCGCACCCGCTTTGAAGTTTACGCCAACAACGTAACGAACAAGCAGAAGGAATCGGCGATCATCATCACGCAGTTTGACAACACCCGCTTCTTCACCCGCCCGCGGACCTTCGGTGCCCGTCTGCGCGTGAGGCTGTAAACCAGGCATGGGCGGCGGCGGGTGACGTTTAACGTGCCCCGCCGCCAGATCCCTCAACCGGGGCAATTCCCTTGTGCGGGTGCCCCCAATGCGGGAACGATGCTGACATGACTTATCATTTCCTTGCCCTTCTTGCGGCTGCCGCACAGGCAGGCTCCTCCGCAGGTGGCGATGCGGCTAACTCCCCATCCGAGCCGCATCGCCCTCCTGCCGGATACGAGCTGGTTTTCGCTGACGAGTTCAACGAAGGCGATGCGCCCGATGCGGATCGCTGGTTTTACGACACCCATCGCAATAACGGAGGCTGGTACAATAACGAGCTGCAATATTACGCGGCGGATCGGCGGGAGAACGCCCGCAGCGCCAATGGCAGCCTTGTCATCGAGGCGCGGCGGGAAGACCTGTCCGATGCAGGCCTTGCCGATTTCGGCGGGCAGGGCTTCACCTCTGCCCGGCTGATTACGCAGGGCGAGGGGTGGACTTACGGCTTTTACGAGGTGCGCGCCAAGCTGCCGTGCCAGCTCGGCACCTGGCCGGCGATCTGGATGCTGCCGTCAGACCCGGAGGTGGAATGGCCCGAAGGCGGCGAAATCGATATCATGGAGCATGTCGGCTACGAGCCGGGTGTGATCCACAATTCGGTGCACACCCGTGCATTCAACTTCCAGCGCGGCACCCAGCGCACCACATCCTACAAGGTCGATACGGCGTGTGACGAGTTTCATCGCTACCAGCTGCTGTGGACGCCGGAGAGGCTGGTGTTCGCGGTAGATGACCAGCCGCGCTTCCTGTTCGAAAAGCGCCGGTCCGATCGCGGCCGCTGGCCCTTTGACCAACCGATGCAGCTGATCCTCAACGTCGCTGTGGGCGGTGACTGGGGCGGGCGGCGCGGTGTTGATGGCGATGCTTTCCCGGCGCGCATGGAGATTGACCACGTGCGGGTTTACCAGCTTCCGGAGAATGAAGAATGATGCGCGCGATGAAGCTTGCCCTTGCGCTGGGCGTGACCACGGCCCTGGCGGCTTGTGCTGCAGATGGCGGTGACGCCTCGGCCTATGACTGGAATGATACCAGCCACGATGCGCGCATTGCCGAGCTGCTCTCGCAGATGTCGGTGGAACGCAAGGTCGCGCAGCTGATCATGCCCGATATCTCCACCATCACGCCAGAGGACGTGGCCACCTATCGCTTCGGTTCGATCCTCAATGGCGGCAACAGCGGTCCGGGCGGCAATGACGAGGCGCCGGCAGAAGAATGGCTGGCGCTGGCAGATGCCATGTGGGATGCCTCCATGTCTCCCACCGACGATGGCCAGCCGCTGATCCCCATGCTGTGGGCGACCGATGCCGTGCACGGCCATTCCAACATTCCCGGTGCCACCATCTTCCCGCACAACATCGGCCTTGGCGCGACGGGTGACGAGGACCTGATGCGCCGTATTGGCGAGGCGACTGCCGCCGAGATTGCCGTTACCGGCATTGACTGGACTTTCGCCCCCACGCTGGCGGTTGCCACGGATGATCGCTGGGGCCGCACCTACGAGAGCTTTTCCGAAGATCCCGGCCTCGTGTCGCGGCTGGGGCAGGCGACCATTGTCGGCTTGCAGGGTGATCCGGCTTCGGAGGATTTCCTTGGCCAGCAGCGCGTGCTCGCCACTGCCAAGCACTTCTTCGGCGATGGCGGCACCGGCGGCATGGATCGCGGGGATACGCGCGGTGACGTGGATGAACTGAAGCGCGTGCACGCGGCACCCTATCGCCCGGCATTCGATGTCGGCGCGCAGACGGTCATGGCGAGCTTCTCCTCCGTCAATGGCGAGAAGCTGCATGGCAGCGAGGACCTGCTGACCGGCTATCTGCGCGATGACCTCGGTTTTGGCGGCCTCGTCGTGGGTGACTGGAACGGTCATGGCGAACTCGACATGTGCAGCAATGCCGATTGTCCGGAATCGCTGCTGGCGGGCCTCGATATCTTCATGGTGCCGGAAGACTGGCGCGGGCTTTACGACAATCTGCTGGCGCAGGTGAACGATGGCACCATCCCGATGGAGCGGCTGGACGAGGCGGCGGGCCGCATCCTGCGTGTGAAGCTGGAATATGGTGCTTTCGACAAGCCGCGCCCTTCGATGCGCCAACTGGCTGGCCAGTGGGCCATGCTGGGTTCCGCCGAACATCGCGAGATTGCCCGCGAAGCGGTGCGCAAGTCGCTCGTCCTGATGAAGAACGACGGCGTGCTGCCGCTCGCCGCATCCGCCAATGTGCTGGTGGCAGGATCGGGGGCAGACAATATCGCCATGCAATCGGGCGGCTGGTCGATCACCTGGCAAGGCGGCGGTGACCTGACGAATGAGGACTTCGGCGGCGCGACCTCGATCTTTGCCGGGTTGGAGCAGGCGATGTTGGCTGCTGGCGGCACCGCAACGCTCTCGCCTGATGGCAGCTTTTCGGCCAAGCCGGATGTCGCCGTGGTCGTGTTCGGAGAGCCGCCTTATGCGGAATTCGTGGGTGACCGCGAAGACCTCGCCTTCCGGGACGAGGAGGGGCTGGAACTGCTAACGCGCTTTGCCGAGCAGGACATTCCCACCGTGGCGGTGTTCCTTTCCGGCCGTCCCTTGTGGATGAACCGCGAACTGGCGGTGGCCGATGCCTTTGTCGCGGCATGGCTGCCTGGCAGCGAGGGGCAGGGCATTGCAGACGTGCTGGTGGGCGATGCCGATGGCGGCGTCCGCAACGATTTCAGCGGTAAGCTGGCCTTCGGCTGGCCTGCAAGCTGCGCGCCCGACGCGCCCTTGCTCGCCGCATTCGGTGAAGGCTGGTCCTACGCCGATGCGCCGCCGGTGCGGGACTATGCGCAGGATTGCGCGCTGCTGGATGCAGATCGTGTAGGGCAGCTGCGCCTGTTCGGCCGCGGCCTCAACCCGCAGGTGGAAGCGAGTGCTGGCGGCAGTGCGCTGCCCAACCTCGTTGGTTCAGGCACGGGCTTCAGCGTTACCGCCTTCGATTATCAGGCGCAGGAAGACGCGCGCCGCCTCAACTGGACAGGCGATGCCACGCTGCGGCTGGCCTTGCCATCCGGCTATAGCGCCGATCCGCAAGGCGCACTGGTGCTCACCTATTCGCTCAACGCGGTGCCGCAGGGCAGGGTGTCACTGGCCGGGCTGGATATTACCTCTACGATGACGCTGGGTGCAGGGAAGGGCTGGCGCAGTGCGCGCATCCCGCTGTCCTGTATGCCTTCGCAGGATCTTACAGCCATCGAATTGGCGGCGTCTGCAGGTTTCACGGTTGACCTGTCCCGGATCGCCATCGCGCCGGAAAGCTTCACGGCTGACTGCGCCGGTCCGTTCTGAGGGGGTGAGAAGGGGCTGGGAGCCTACTTCGCTTTTGCCTCTGCGATGCGGTCCTTGGCTTCCTGCTCGATCTGCTTCAGCTCGCGCATGGTCTCTTCCAGCGCGGCCTTCTGCGCGCGCAGTTCGCCCAGCTTGGCGCGCACCTGCTTTAGCAGCAGTTCCATCTGCTCCCGGTGGTGTGGATCGGCTTCGTAGAGGTCCAGGAACTCGCTGATTTCGCGCAGGGTGAACCCAAGCCGCTTGCCGCGCAAGATCAGCTGCATCCGTCCGATCTCGCGTTTGGAATAGATGCGCGTGCTGCTAACCCGGGTTGGGCTGATCAGGCCGTTGTCCTCGTAAAAGCGCAAGGTGCGATGGGTGACGCCGAGCATCTTCGCCACCTCTTTGATGCCCTTGGGCTCGTTCTCGTCAGGCGCGAGCGTGCCCGCAGGCTGCATGTCGCGGTCAGCCTCAGCCACGGCGCCTGGCCTCCTCTTCGTCGACAAGGTCCTTCTTGGACAGCTTGCCGATCATGGTCTTGGGCAGGCTGTCGCGGAATTCGAACTCGTCCGGCATCTCGATCTTGTTGAGGCGGGTGGCGAGGAATTCCTCCAGTTTTTCGGGTGTCAGGCCACTGCCTTCGCGTGCGGCGATGAACAGCTTGGGGGCCTGCCCGCGATACTTGTCCGGTATGCCGATGGCGACGGCTTCCAGCACGTCCGGATGCTGATAGACTGCGTCCTCGATCACGCGCGGATAGACGTTGTATCCGCTGCACAGGATCAGGTCCTTGATGCGGTCCACCAGGAACAGATAACCGTCTTCGTCGACATAGCCGATGTCTGCGGTACGCAGCGCGCCCTTGTAGAAGGTCTTGTCGGTGGCTTCGGGGTTGTTCCAATAGCCTTTCATTAGCTGCGGCCCGCGCGCCATCACCTCGCCACGTTCGCCCACGCCGCACAGATGCTCGGGGTTTTCCGGATCGCGGATTTCCAGCGTGGTGCCAGGGAAACGGGGGCCGGCGGAATTGTCCTTCACCCGGCCGAACAGCGGGTTGCAGGTGATGATCGGGCTGGCTTCCGACAAGCCATAGCCTTCCACCATGCGGGTGTTGGAACGCGCCTCGAACTCCTGCCGCACTTCCAATGGCAGCGGCGCACCGCCGGAGATGCAGCACTGCACCGTCGTCAGGTCCGGCATTTTGCCTTTGGTCAGCGCGTTGAAGGCAGACCAGATCGTGGGCACGCCATAGACCTGCGTGGGCGGCTTGCGCTTGATCGTGGCCAGCACCTGCTTCATCTCGAAGCGCGGCAGCAGCACCAGTTCGCCACCCATCTCGATGGCGAAGTTGAGTACGGAGGTGAGCGCGAAGACGTGGAACATCGGCAGCACGCCCAGCGTGCGCTGCTGTTCCTCGACCATGCCGCCGAAATGGGCGAGCATCTGCGCGCAATTGGCAGAAAGGCTGGCGTGCGTCAGCATGGCGCCCTTGGGGATGCCAGTGGTGCCGCCGGTATATTGCAGCACCGCCACGTCATCCGGATCGATGGTGACGGGAGCCGGCCCGCCGGCATTGTTCACAAGGTCGCTCACCGCGATGTGCAGGTCAGGGCGGGTGATGCGGATATGGTCCTTGCGGCGCAGCAAGCGGAAGCCAGCGTTCCGCAGCCACGGCAGGATATCGCGCATGTGGCAGATCACGACCTTCTCGAACAGGCCCTTCGCAGCAAGGTTCTCCACCTTCTCGTGCACGAAGCGGACCTCGGGCACGGCGATCATCTTGATGCCGGCATCCTTGACCAGTTGTTCCAGCTCGCTCTCGGTATAGAGCGGGTTGATGTTGACCACGATGCCGCCAAGCTTGAGCACTGCGAAATAGAGCACCACGTGATAGGGTGAATTGCCAAGGCACAGGCCGAAGCGGTCGCCTTGGGCAAAGCCGCGATCCTGCAAGCCCCGCGCGGCGCGGTCCACTAGCGTGCCCAGTTCGCCATAGGTCCAGCAACGCCCGAAATAGTCGATGGCGCTGCGTTCCGGCCAGCGCGACACGGCATTGTCTATCAGCGAGGTAAGCAGGCGCGGCGGGAAGCCATATTCGCCATTCTCGTCCACGTAATAGGGCAGGGGATAGTCGGGGATGGGTGTCCCCAGGCGTTCATGAATCATCTCGCCGGGTGGCCGCACCTTCCAGGCAGCGCCTTGCTCCATGGATCCTCTCTCCTTTGTTGTGAACCACTTGGGCCCACCCCGTCCCGCCGGACAGGCTT
>Ga0181601_10000670_pt1 | contig 28280 bp, 23 predicted proteins | sample 041ome_8_FD_133020 | JGI IMG/M metagenome (GOLD analysis project Ga0181601, IMG submission 133020) | Coastal salt marsh microbial communities from the Groves Creek Marsh, Skidaway Island, Georgia - 041407BS metaG (megahit assembly) | ecosystem: Environmental > Aquatic > Marine > Intertidal zone... | reverse complement strand
ATATCTCTTCCAATTTATCCTGGAATGAAATCAGAACAAGCATTGTTTGTTTGTAAAATGTTAAATAAGGTTGTGTAGACAGCTATTCGGATAATCTAAATGAACAATATTTTTCACCAGCAAAATAGTTCTAAATTTGTGTATTAAACATGAGATAATAAGACATAATCGCATTCAAGTAGTAGATGTCGTGCTCATTTTTAGAAAAAAACTGTAAATTTATTTAGTCCAATAAATTAACAAACTCGTTTGATTTAAAGTTTTTTTTATCAGCTTTTATATTTTGAGAAATCAAAATACACATTATTACTGCGTTTAAAATATTAGGAATATTTAATACTGAACTAATGATATGAAATTTTGGTAAAAGCAGAATTAAAATAAGTATGGTGGAGTATTGTAAATCGGTCTTTTCATATTGAAATATCAAAATTAAAATAATAGTAAATAAAAACAAATGATAATCAGCTATTGGGTGACTAGCTAGAATTGAAACTGAACTTATACAAATTACTAAATTTATTTCTGTTATTTTTTCTTTCTTATATAGTCTGAATGAAACGAGTAATACAAATAGAAATATTGTTGCAATATAATACACCAAAATTTTGCTAGTAAATAAACTTCCGAAGACCAGACTGTATAAATTATTTAAAAGTCCATAAAAAGAGGAATTCCATTCTATAAAATGTGTTCCATTGCCAAAATACACATCTAAAATTATGTTAAATTTTCTAAAAGTGTATCCCGGAAAAATTAACATAGCAAAATTGTAAAAAATTATATTTGCAAAAATAAAGATTGTTCCTATTTTAAAAAATTTTAGAACACTTTTTTTTAAGCTTGAATCAGTTAAAAAAAGTAAACCAAAAACTAAAAGATTTGGTCTTATTGAACTTGCTATTATAAATAAAAGAATATCAATATTTGAAAATTTATTTTTTTGAAGAAATTTTTCGAAAATTATATACAAACAAAGTACACAAATTCCTGCCATAATGTTTCCTCTGTCAATTAGAAACAAAAATGGATAACTTATTAGTAAAAACAAACTTAGATTTTTTTTATAATCTGCTGATTTAAAATATTTAACAAAGAAGATCACTAGCAAAACTGCTGAAGATAAAACTGGGACTCTATAATCTAATAAAAAAAACTTTGAAATTTTAGCTGTTAGATTTAAATAAATAATTGTTAAAGGCGTGGTGCCCATATTTAGTGTAGCGCCTTCTAAGTAACTAACTGTATTGTATGGGTTCTCATATATCCAATTGTTTGGCACTTGCATTGCCAATAAATCCTCAATAGAAAAAATATGTGTAAATGAATATATTAGTTTTAATACATCACCAAATTGATCTGCACGAGTGAAAAAAAATACATGCAAGTTGTCAATGAATAGCATTTTTGAATTTAAAAAATAAAGAAAATATATCAAAAATGATAGGGTCGTATAAATTCTTATTAAATCATTCATTTTTAATTTAACAAATTTTAATTTTAAAATTTTTAAATCTACTTTTATGTACAAAAAAAATAAATAAAAAACTAAAAAGATATTTAATGGATTTATTGCAAATAAAAAAACAATAAATAATAATAAATATTTATTATCACTGCTTAATTCATCTATGAAAGCAGTAATTAACATTAATAATATCCAAGAGTAAGAATCAAAAAATATTTGAGCTGAACTGAATTGATTAATTAATAAGGAAGATGCGAATAAAAATGTTACGTAGTCTTTATCTATAGATATTGACTTTTTTCTAATAGAAATAATAAACAATACGATTAACAAGTGGCTGAGTAAAAAAGTTGGATAAACTACTAAATCTATATTCTTAATATTTGAATCTATTTTGTAATTTTGTAAAAGCGATGAACCAGAAATTTGTCCGAGACATTTAAAATCAAAAAATCCTATTTCAGGATTCAAAACTATCTCAAAGGTATCAATGGTAGTTTTCTTTACCCAAGATGCTATTTCTTTAGTTTCATAAATACATTGACCATTGAGAGTTGGGATGTATTCGTATTGATTTAATTCATAATTTTTAAGCTCACTAAACTTTGAGCTTAAAAATAAATTATTAACAGCAAAAACTAGGAATAATATACCAAATAATACAAATATAATTCGAAAATACTTATTTTTTAAAAAACTGCTTAAATTTATATTTACCATGTAAAAATTTTTTCAACTACAAATGTATATTAGTTGTTAGTTGAATTGGTTATTAACAAAAAGTAAAAATTGTTTTTCTAATATGATAATTCGATTACACAGTACTGCTCAAAACAGTTAGTCGTTTGATTTCTTTGTGAAATATATCCACTTAACAAATTAAGATATGTGTCATTCGGATTAAATGTATTTTCTAAAATAACTATTTTTGGATTTTCATTTAGTATATCTTTATAAAATAAGTCTGAAAAATTTTCATCGCTATAGAAATTATTCCAGTTAACACTACTAGACCTATAGTGAGATGAGTAATACCACATTCTTGTGGAAGGTATGATGTTATATTTAAATATCGCATCAAACCTTGTTTGGTCAAAATTTGCTATTAGAATTCCAGCTTTATACTCTTTTAAACTTTTATCATTTACTAATAATTTTTCGTACTTACTGGAAGATTTACTATTTTTAAAGTCAGTAGACATAAATATACGATTCCCAATCAATATATTGTCACTTCCAATATTGTTGATTGGGTAACTTCTAACTTCAGGAAAGAGAATTGTAAGAGTTACAAATAAAAATAAAAATATTTTTTGATAGAGTAATTGTTTTTTGTCCTCATAAATAAACAATAGCAAGTAAGCAAGGCAAAGAAAGAAAGGTATGTACAAGATTACCTGGTAGTCTGGAAATCTTGGACCTGTAAGTTTTAAATGTAATATTTCAATAATTGGCCAAATTATAAGTATTGAGTACTTATCTACTTTTCTGATTTTTAAATAAATTAACAATGAAAAACAAATAATTAAAAAAGGAATAATATTTTTTTTAATCGCTTGTTCTAGTGAATAGTAATAAGTTGTATCTGAAAGAGCCAAATTAAATTTTATATTCAGTACATAAAAATCATAAAGCTGTTTAGTAAAAAATAAATAAATTATAGAAAGAGAAGTCCAAATAAAATTATAGATAAATAATTTCGTAAAAGTTTCTTTATTATATTTAGACATTATCCATACAAAAATGCTTAATACTAAGTGTGTTATTACAAATGATCCAATAGTGAATGATGCGAGAAAAGTAAAGAGTGTAAAATATTTTAAATTTTCTTTTACAAGATAAAAATATAAAGCAATCAATAATGCTGTTGAGCCAAGAAACCTGGTATCAAATTTTAAAAGTGGTGCGTTAGGGTCAAGAGTTAAAATAAGTATAAGAAAGGAAAGAATTAAAAAAATAAAATTTTCATTTGAAAACTTTAATTTAAGAATTTTAAAAATTAAATAAGCAATCAATGCAACTGAAGATAGATAAAACACAGATATTCCAAGCCATATATTTGAAATTCCAAATATTTTTAAAATTAAAAAGTAAACAAACATTATTACTGGACCTTTATGCTCTATGGCAGCTGAATATACATTAAGATCGTAATATTCCATTCTCATTGCAGATACAATCCAAACATAGTGATCATTGTTTAGCCTCATGGAGTAGCTTAAGTCAAGAACTCTACTAACAAGATAGAGAAGCAATACTAGGCTAAAACCAGACTTAGAATTTATAATTTTAATATTAAAATATTTTTGATTTACTGAAACAAAAAGAATAAATATATAGGTAAAAATAATTACATTTAAAGGGTTAATTGCAAACAAAAAGGTTAGAAAAAATAATACATACTTCTTTTGTTTACTAATTTCATCAATCGAATATGAGATTATAAATAAAAAAATCCAAGAGTATGAGTCATAATAGATTTCGAAATAATCTGTATTTTTGATGAAAGTAGCAATTAGAAATAGAAAAGTTATATGTTGTTTTTTAATTAAAAGCCTTTTTTTTCTGAACGAAAATACTATCAAAAAGATAAGGAAGTGACTGAGTAAGAAAGTTGGATAAAGTACTAAATCTATATTCTCAATATTTGAATCTATTTTATAATTTTGTGAAAGCGATGAGCCAGAAATTTTTCCAAGGCATTTAAATTCAAGAAGACTTATCTCAGAAAGTGTAGTTGAATCATCAATAAAAACAATTTCATAATTTTGGATTTTAGAATTATTAATCCAATCTATTATTTCGTTTTTTTGGTAGATACATTCACCATTAAGAGTTGGTAGGTAATCAGATTGACTAAGTTCTTTTGTTTTTATTTCACTATTCTGATAATTTAAAAAAAAATTGATTGAAATTATCAGAATTATTAAAGAAAAAATTAAAACTAACGGTGTGAATTTTTCAATTTTAAAATTTTTTATCATTATTTAGGCATTATAAAATAATTACCAGCTCTCTGAGGTCAATTTTCTAAACGTCTTAGAAAAATCTTCTGAATATACTTTCGCACCAGTATTATTCAAATGGCCATAATCTAAAAAAACATCATTCGAAGAAAATTTATAATCTAAATTATCAATTAATTTTTTTTCTGCAACACACTCTTTCATGATAAATTGGAAATAATTTTCTATATATTTTTGGATGTTTTCATCAATTTCATTAGATCTTATAGGCAAGTGAGTTAGAAATATTTTAATATCATTTGATTGTGAATACTCACAGAGCTTCTTAAAATAAAATAAATTATTTGAATTGTCTATTTCTTCAATTGCATCAATGTAATTTTCAATTGAATAAAATCCTTCATTTAATAATTTTCTCTCACCATAAACATCAAACTGACCCAGTTCATCTTTCGATATAATTGTTCCAATTTTTTCAGATTCATTTCTCTGAAATATATAACGATGCCATATATCACTGGAGGCATAAGACTTAAATAATATATTTTTTAAATATTTAATATATGAGAAATTGTCGGGCAAACTGCCTAGGTCCTCAAGCTTTGACAATTTAATAAAATAATAAGATGAGAATATTTCATCGTTAATAAATCTGTTTAAATCAATTTGTAAAATTATATGTTCTGGTTTTTGGTTTAAAGATTCTAAAACCTTATAGTCTAAAAAATAATTTCCTGCACTAACTCCAAGATTTATAATTTCATTTTCTTCCATATTTAATTTAGATGAGAGAATTTCTGGGGAAATTGCATCTCTAATTAAAGAGTTTCCAAGAATGACTATTTTTGGATTTTTATTTTTAATCTCAGTTTCTATGCTTCTTAAAGATCCCACTTGGGAAAATGAGGGTTCTAGAATCCAGGGGTAAGGAGTAAATCTAACTAAAAGTTCAATTAAAAATACTGTGATTAAAAATGATGTAAGTAATTTTTTCATTATCAAAATTGAAAATAAATAAATGGCGAATAAGTTCTAGCAGAAAACAATATAATCAAAATAAGAAAGAAATTTACAATCAATAAATAATTTTTTTCTTTTATTTGATTTAGGTTTTTATTGGCTTTTAAATCAATTAATTCAATAATTACGAAAATTAGGATTGGAAAAATAAATTTAGATGAAGTTAAACTCAAATAATTCCCATTGTCAATACTTAGTAACCTAGTCCAGTGTTCTGTCGGAGGAGTGCCTAAAATTGGGTTGTTTACCCAAAGACCTGTAAAAAAATTTGTTATATTGCCAATTCCACCAATTCTAAAAGGTATCCACATTAGATTAGTTATCAAGAAAGTAGAAATAATAGAAATTAAATTGCTTTGAAATCTTTTTTGATATATAAAAAATATAATAAATAATACTGTGGCAATTTTTCTTGTAATAAAGGTTGGTAATAATTCATTTTTTCCAACAAATATAATTAGTTCATTTTGATTTTTAAGAGTCTCTGTATTCACACCCATGACTGCACTGTGGCACTTAAAACTACTCGGTACAAATTCGTACGTAATCTGTGTTTCAGGAATTTCTATTTGTTTTATATCATCAAAGGAATTTAAGCATCTACCGTCTGCTGGAAAATTAAAATAATTATAAATTGAAACTTCTTCAATTGTTACGTCATATCTTTCAAAATAGTCAAAATTATAAGGCTTTATGAAGCTTTGATATATACATAAAACTGCAAGTAGTATAAAAAATAAATCTTTAAATCCAATTTTCATAATATTTTGGAAATACCTTGAAGAAAGGAAGAAACCGTAGAGGAATCCCCATAAAATAAAATTCCATGCTGCACCATGCCATAGTCCTGCAATTGTCATTGTAAAAATTAAATTAAAAATATTGCGAATAATTGTTTTTCTATTTCCTCCCATTGGAATATATAAATAATCTCTGAACCAAAATGAAAGTGTTATGTGCCATCTTCTCCAGAATTCTTGAATAGATTTTGATAAATAAGGAAAGTTAAAATTCTGCGAAAGCTGGACTCCAAGTAAGCCTGCAGACCCTCTTGCGATTCTTGAGTAGCCAGCAAAATCACAATATATTTGAATCGAAAAACATATTGTTCCTATAAGTAAGAAAGCACTGCTTGTATTTGTAATTTCTAAATATAGATTTTCAACAACTTTTGATAGGTTATCTGCAATAACTGCTTTTAATACAAAACCTTGAAGAATCAGGTAGAGGCTAGGTTTTAGAAGAGATTTTTCAAAGGTTTTTGAAGTTTTTATTTGGGGAATTAAATTTTCTGCCCTTTCTATTGGACCAGCAACTAGCTGTGGGAAAAAACAAACGAACGTTGCAAAAACAAAAAAGTTATCTTCAGGTTGTATCTTTTTGTTATAAACATCAACCGTATATGAAATTGTTTGAAATGTGTAAAAACTTATTCCAACAGGCAAAATAATATTTAATGAATTAAAAACCTGAGTTTGATTATCAAAAAATCCAAATCTCAAAAAAGATTCAATAAAAAAATTGAAATATTTAAAAGTAAACAGTATTGAAAGGTTTATCAAAATACTAAGACTCAATAGTATTTTTCTGTCACGTGTCTTTAATGTTGTATCTATTTTTTTTGAAATAAAATAATCTGTAACTGTTGAAATCAAGATTAGAGACAGGAATCGATAATCCCAAAATGAATAGAATACATAAGAGCTAAGAAGTAGAAATAAAATTTTGTATTTATTGTTTATAAATCTTGAAATAAAAATACAAATTATTAGAAATATGATGTATTCAAATGATATAAAATTCATTTTTTAGAGATATAATTTAATTCTTTATTCATAATTTTTTTTTGAAATGATTTAGTAAAATATTAATACAAAATGATAAGAATTTCGCATATAAGAACTGTTTGTTTTTCATTATTAGTAACTTTTTTTTTAAAGATCATTACTGAATTAATAGAAATATTTGGAAAAGATAATTTATCAATATTACAAAAAATAGGCACTGCTGAACAAATTTTTTCAAATTCAGCATTTGAATATCCATTATTAAATGATGTTTTAATCTTACTTATTTATACAATATTTTTGTTTTTCTTTAGTACTCGTGGTCTTTTTATTCTTCAAAATACCTCATTGAAGTATTTAAAATTTTTAACTGTAATTCTAGGAGTTCTAGTTGCAGCATCTACTATAGTTTTTCAAGAGTATAAAGCTTGGGATTTAAATCCCTACTGTCAAGAAAGTCCCATAAATCGAGTTTCTGACAAAAATTTCAATATTTATAATACAAATTATAATGGCATAAAACCAGGCCTATCTCCGTTTGTCTGGATTGGATTTAAAAAAATTTGCGAAATAACTGTTTTTGGAGTTAATTACCAAACTCATTTCTACTGGATTTTTTTGTTGGGTGTCTTATGCATATTAAAAGAAGGTACGAGATTTAATAATATAGATCTCCTCTGTTTAACATTTTGTTTAAATCTTTCCTACATACACTCAATAAGAAGTGGGAATTATGGTTTTTTATTAGCTTGTATGCTCAGTATTTTTTTATTAAGGGAATTAAATAAATCAAGTTTACTTAATTTAATAATAATTTTTTTTGTTTGCATATTAAAAATTCACTATATTGTGATAGTTGTAATCTATTTTTTTATACTAAACAAAAATTATTCATTTTTATTAAAACTATTTATTTTAAATCTGTTCTTCTATCTCACACAATATTTGACATACAAAGAATCAACTATCAATTATTTTAAAAATTTATTAGATGGCTATTTACTAAATGAGCTACGAATAAAAGCCGGTATTTTTAATCCTGTTACTACACAATTTTTTGAACGAATAATACAAAATAAAAACCTATCATATGTCTTAGTATTTTTACTAGTTTTATTTTTCTACAAAAGATACGATGAACCGGGTAGCAAGTTTTTGACCTTAACTAACTTATTCACAAGAAATAAAAGTTATGATCAAAACTATGTACTACTAATTATAAATAAAAAGAATATAGATTTAATCATTTTTATTTTATGCTTTGTCCCAATTATGTTTTACATTGCTGGTGGTCTTTTTGGCCTTGGAAGATTAAGTGAACTCTATCAAGTATTAAGTATAATTTTTCTTATAACAAATTTAAACAAAATAAACTCATAAATAAAATTTTTAATTACTAATTTTTTAGAAAAAAAATCAATTGTTTATAAAATATGATTATCAGACAAACTTTACAATATGCCAAGTTTTAGTGAAATAATTTCATCTTTATATTATCTTTTTACTTTTAAAGGTACCTATTTATTTGTCTTTTTATTGGTAGCTCTACATTTAACAATAAAAAAAGTTAAAAATATAGAAATGAGACCAAAGTTATTAATCAGATATTATTTTGGAATTTTTCTCTTAATAATCGTATCTACTTCATTGTTTAGCATTACAAGTGGAACTATTTTTTTTAAGAATGATTATTTTGCAGATGGGTTAAAAGTTATCTATTCATATAGTCACATATTTGATAATCAACAATACGAAAACTTAAACAGTGCCTATGCAACTGTGGATGATGACGGTATGGTATTAGATAATCCATATTCTGAAGTTGTTTCAGAGAAAACAAATGGAATTTATCATTCTCATCTTCCACCAATTCCAAGTCTGCAGTTTCACTTAACTGCTTATTTAATAAAAATATTTAATATTACCCATCCATGGTTTATTTTCATAAATTTTATTTTGTATTTCTTATTAGTGTTTAAAAACTATACTTTTTGTAAGATAAGCTTCAACAAGAATGTTGCCAATGTGTTTTTAGCATTGTCTTTATTGTCTTATCCAGCAATTTATTTATACCAAAGAGGCAATTTCTCATCTGGTTATAGCACTCAACTTTTAATAGCAGCTTATTTGTTCTTTATGAGATACAAAAAACTTAAATCTATTCACTTTTTAATAATCGCAATTGCACTCAACTTCCGGCCAAATTACATATTTTTATTACCTTTATTTATTTTGGATGATGGATTTATAAACTCTATGAAATTATTAATAAAACATTTTTTATCTTTTTTAACCATTGGGTATTTATCATTTCTAACTGTGAATTACATGTATAAAGATTACACATTTGAAAATATCTTATTAGCGATAAATAGATACCGAGAGTGGCATCTTAGAAGAGGAGATGGTTTTGAAAATTCAGTTTATAGAGTATTTCAGCAAATGGTTGATCCATTTAATGCATACCCTTATTTAATTTATTATTTTTTCATTACATCATCGCTAATTTTGATATCAATATATTTTTTAATAAAAGTTGAGTATAAAATGTATTTTCTTCTTTTTACTGTTTTTTTGTGGAGTCCAGTATCAGATTATCATTTACTAATTTTGATAATTCCAATAATTTTTCATTTAGTGAATTTTGAAAATTACAAATATAACACAGGGCTACTGATTTTATATTTTGCGATTTTATTGCCAAAGCCACATTTTTTGAATAATCCGCTAATTTATGAAGACATCAGCTTTATTCCAATTTCAATATCTAACTATTTCAATGCTTCAATTTTTATATACTTACTTATTAATCCCAGATTGAGTATTAAAAACTAATTATTAATACTTATGTCTGTATTGTTTTTTAAAAGTTCTTTGAAAAAATAAACACAAATCGGGAAGTAAATTAAACCACTAAGATGAACAATTTCTAAGTGGGTTGGGAAATAAAATAAATCAGTGGGTACTAATAAAATTAATAGTGGGAGTGATAATTTCTTGTAGTCAAATTTAGATTGATAATATAGTAAAAGTGCTAAAAAAACTGATGCTCTATAGATAAAATTTAATGGAAAATAAATTAAGAAAATTATATTTATAAGAATGACAGCCTCAAATGTAACTCTTTTTGTACGAATTAAATATAAAACTAACTTCATAAAAAGATATAGTAAAAGAAATAAATTAAGAAAAGGAAGTATGTAAAACCCTGACCATAAGCCAAAGCTAGAATAGATATCATATTGTCCTGTTTCTGAAACATTGCCATATATAAATCCCAAATTCAAAAATGATAGATATTGTTTTGTGAACCCAATAAATGAAGTGTTGAGTCCTGAGTATGCAATAGGGTTTGCAAATAGAGAACCGGATGAAAAGTTAATTACTGAAGAAAAAATTTGAAATACACTTTGCAATTTAATATTTAATAAGAATATAGAAAGAAAAAATATTCCTGTACTCCAAGAAATTGTCGCTAATGCATACTTGAATAATTTTTTTTGAAAAAACAAAAATAATAGTAAAGCGGGAAAAATTTTTAAGGAAATTGCTAAAGCAAGAAATATCGACGAGATTAGAAATCTATGATTAAAAAAATAATGTAAGAATATCAATATAATTGGAAAAATTATCATATCTATATTCCCTCTGTCTACTGCATATATAAATGCAAAACTTATTGGGACTAGAACATAAAGATTATTGTCCAAATTGTTTAAAGTATCTTTATTTAGATTTATTAATACAAGATAAATTAAACCTTTTAAAAGTAAAATAATAAAAGTTGAAGGATGCATAGAGTTTAGAAAAATAAGTGTTGTAAATAAAATAATATTTTTGAATAATTCAGTTTTATATTTTAGATGATAAAAAAGCAGAAATAAGTTAATTGTTAGTGATAAAAATATAAGATACGACAAGTTGTATATATTTTTAAAAATGGAGGGATAGTTGTAAAGAGTACTGGAAATTTTTTCAATTACATTAGTTACCAGAAGTGACATGGGTGGATATTGGGAATTGTTATCATAAGGATTACTATTAGATGACAATAACTCTATAGTCTTATAATCTTCAGTTCTGTAACTATTATCTTGTTTGCCAAAGTTTTCCCATTGATTCTTAGAAACTGTAATATTATTATCAATTTTTTCAAAACCACTGTTGCCACAACACAAGATCCCACCTTCATAATTTAATGGATTTAGAACTAGGCCAGACATAAAAACAAATACAAAAACATATCTAAAATTAAATTTTTCTTTAAAAACTAAAATTGAAATAATGGAGACAAATAAGGTTAGAATTAATTCACCATTGAATCTGCAATCTGGAAAACAAGAATTATTGAACTCAAAACCAATTCTGTTTTGAATCAAAAGAATAATTATCCATAAAAATGTAATTTCAAAATAATTTAATTTGATATTCATTACTTCGAATTTAAGATTGATGATAAATAAAATTAGCATTGCAACATAGATTAATTTAGAAGTTGTATCAATTCTAAAAAATAAATTTAAGGACAAAAAAAAGATTAATAAATTCCAAAATGGTTTACTTATATGGTCACCTATTTGTATATACATAATAGAAAAAACAACCACAATAAGTGGAATGACAATACCAAAGTCAAAAAATAGCGCTTGGTCAAAATAGTTTATATAAAATTTATTTGTATTAAAAAGTAATATGTCTTGAATACTTTTGTCATAGGGTGATTCAATAATTATATTTGAGTCAAGTCTAAAAACAAACACGATTAAAGCTTGTACGAAGAGACCTAAGCCTAAACACAAATATATAATTTTCTTTTTTAATTCACTCACGATTTAACTTTATCAATAAATTCATCATTTTTAATAAATAATAAAAATGTCTTTTTTTTGACTTACCAAATTCTCTCTTCTCATGGATTGTTGGTATTTCCACAATCTTAAGGTTGTCATTAAGTCTGTTGAATCGATATATAATTTCGAATAAAATTTCAAAATGCGTTGAATCAAATTCAACATGTTTAAAAAGTGATTTTTTATAAATCCTGAAATTATTTGTATAATCATTAATTTTAATTTTTGAAATAACCCGAAGAAAATAATTTGTTATTTTAGAGACAATGAAATTTATATATCTTTCTTTGAATGATGAGTCATGCATGTGTCTTGAAAATAAGACCAGATCACAATCTTCTTTATTAAAAATTTCTAATCCATTTTGTAAATCACCAATATTGTGAGATAAGTCTGCATCTAATGTTACTAATGTTTCATACTCTGATTTTTCTATTCCTAAAATCAAAGCATCCTTAAACGTTTCATGTTTTCGATTAATAATTTCTAAATTATATTTTTTACACAATAAATTTGTATCTATATCGGTATCAACTCCCTGGACCACAATAATTTGGTATAAACAATTTTTATTTTCAGAAAACTTGATTAAATAAGGTATTAATTTTTTTAAATTTTCGTATTCATCTTTTGCAGGAACAATGAAAGATATATTTTTAATCATTTAACAATTATTTTATGTTCCAAAACATAAAATTTCTTAAGTTAATATAAAGTTGTGAATATTTCAGACCAAATAGTAAAAATCTTAGAGAATAATCAAATAGAAAGATGCTTTATGGTCACGGGTGGTGGGTCTATGCACCTAAATGAGGCTTTTAGAAAAAATAAAGCAATAAAAGTATTACCTATGCACCATGAACAAGCATGTTCTATGGCAGCGGATAGTTATGCTAGATTGCATCATAAACCCGCAGTTGTAAATGTTACAACTGGCCCAGGAGTTATCAACTCACTAAACGGTGTGTTTGGAGCTTTTACCGACTCCTTACCTATGGTTGTAATTTCAGGACAGGTAAAAAGTGAAACTTATAGTAAGTTTTCAATGCCAGAAATAAGACAACTAGGAGACCAGGAAGTTAAAACAGAAGAACTTGTCAAGACTATTGTAAAAAAAGTAGTAACCCTTGGGCAAAATGATGATGTACAAAATGTCTTACAAGAGCTAATCAATACAAGTATGTCAGGAAGACCCGGTCCAGTTTGGTTAGATGTTCCCATCGATATTCAGGGAAAAAATGCCAGTGAAGAAATAAAAGAAAATACTCCTGTAGAGAAATCTTATAAAACAATCGATTTAAAAGATATCAATACACTAAATAAACTAATTGAAAATGCTGAGAGACCGGTAATCCTTGCTGGTTCTGGTGTGAGAATAAGCAATTCACATAAAGAATTTTTAAATCTTATTGAACATTTAAATATGCCAGTAACAACTGGTTTTAATGCTCATGATGTAATAAATAGTGATCATGACCTGTTTGTAGGCAGACCAGGTACCGTTGGCGATAGATCTGGAAACTTTGCAGTACAAAACTCTGATTTATTAATTGTTCTTGGTTGCAGACTCAATATTAGACAAATAGGTTATGAATACAAAACATTTGCAAGAAATGCAAAGATTGTAATGGTGGATGTTGATGAAAAGGAATTAAAAAAACCAACTCTAAATATACACTTGCCTATAAATTGTAATTTATCTGACTTTTTTGATACTGCAATTAAACATCTAAATCCATACTCTAATTTATCATATTTAACTTGGGCTAAAAAGAATCTAAATGAACTACCTGTTGTTTTAGATGACTATTCCCAATCTGAAGATTTAAATCCATATTTTTTATTAAGTACATTTTCGAAAAAGTTAAAAGAAGAAGATATTGTTGTAACAAGTGATGGTTCAGCTGTAGTAATGACTTTTCAAACGTTTGATGTAAAACATAATCAGAGATTATATAGCAACTCTGGTTCTGCATCAATGGGCTATGGTCTTCCGGCGTCTATTGGGGCAGCAATCGATAGTGATAAAAATGTGTACTGCATTGAGGGCGATGGTTCAATCATGATGAATTTACAAGAATTACAAACCTTAATAGCAAATAATTTAAATATAAAAATTTTATTAATTGAAAATGGTGGATATCTCTCCATCAAGCAAACTCAACAAAATTTTTATGATGGAAACTTTATAGGTTGTGATGAAAATTCTGGACTTCCTTTTCCTGAATTTAAAAATATATTTAATTCATTTGGTTTTAATGTATTTCATGTAAGTAAAACTAAAGAATTAGAAAATACTTTGGACAATTTTCTGAAAGAGGAAGGGCCTTCTGTGTTAATTGCTAGTGTAGATAAAAATCAAACTTTTTCACCAAAAGTTTCTTCAAAGAGAAATTCTCAAGGCGTTATAAGAAGTGCGCCATTAGAAGATATGTTTCCTTTCTTGGATAGAGATGAATTTAGCTCCCGAATGATTATTGAAGAGATAGATTTAGAAAGTTAATCTTTTAAAATATTCCATCTGTCATTTAACATTTTGATCCTAGAATCATCTTCTTTTTCAATAACTGAGTAATACTCTTTTTTATTTTTTAGCCATAACAGTTCAAAATGTACCGCATTTACTAAGCCATCCTTTAGTAAATCACTTTTTATTATTTCAGAATCAAAAACAACCTTTCTTGTTTCGAATCTTGTTAAATGTACCTCACTGATTTGCTTTAAAACAGGAATTGAATCAGAGGAAACAGCTCCACCTACTACTAGGTCGAGGTCATTGTCTCTGCAAATAGTGGCGGTATCTAATACTTTCTGTGTTACCTCTTCTCCATGAATTCCGTCTCTTCCAACACCTAAACTTTCCGAAAAATCTACTCTTCCAAAAACTAATCCATTTATATTGCCCTTTGCCATATTTGCAATTTCATTACGATTTTCATAAGCAGTAACAGTTTCAAGGTTTACAAGAAAGTCTGTAAATTTTCTTTCCGCTTCGGTGTAAACTGAATTTTTAGCAAGAATATATTTTGATAATGCATAAGCAGTTTCTACCATCGGAGCAACAATATAGTCAACACCAAATTGTTTAGATTCCATCAAATCTCTTTTTGCTTCACAACCGCCAATTTTTACTGTTAATTTTAATCCGGCTTTGTGAGAAATCTCAATAAGTCTCAGGAGCTCATCAACCCTAGTACCTTCTGCCTCAAATTCAGCTTTAACAGAAACATAGCCGTACTTTTCTTTTCCTTTTTTTAGGATTTCTACCATTTCTAATTCAGTACTATTCATTTTTTTCCTTAATAAAAATTATATTTTTAATACTAATGCAAAAAAGAATCAAAGAAACTACAAATGAAAAGAAAGACCAAACAGTGATATCGTTATAAATATCAAAATTATTCATATGTCTAAAAAATGGTAATTGTAAAAATATAAAGGTAATTAAAACTATATAGCTATTTTCATTTTCGACTTTCTGAGAACTGGTGAAAAGATAAAATAATGGAATTATTAAAATTGCACTTTTATAAACACCAGAAAATGAAAAAAATAAGCAACTTGTTATGCCGATAAGTATCCAAAAATGAATTCCTGGCTCTAACTGCTTTAAAAAATATAATGTCCATATAAAAAATAATAGAAGATAAAAAATAGCTGCCCTATTGTTGTAAATTCCTTGCAGAAAATTGCCAAGGCTTGTGTTAACTATTGAATCTGTATGCCTTGCCCAATACAGTTTGCCCCAAATAGATAAGTCTTGATCTAGTAATTGCCAATTGTGTAATGTTGGAAATTGTGTTTTTGAAAAAGCTTCAATCATATTAAGACTTGACTCAAATATTGGTTCTTTTAGTAGTGCGAAGAAAGCGATATATAAAATAGCTGCTATCCCAACTGTTAATAAAAGTGTATTAAACCCAAATATAGGAATAAAAATTAGAACTGAAGGCTTAAGTGAGACTGCAAGTGCAAGTAATCCAATTCTTTTTGTTGTAGACAACTTATAAAAGACTGAAAAAAATAAAATTCCAATAACTAAAAATTCAATGTTTCCTCTGTCTATTGAATAAAAAAAGAATTTAGAACATAGAACAAAGAATAGAAAAAAGCTGTTGGTTAATGTGGAGTTGTTTGAATATTGTAATGATGCAAAATATATCAATATTAAAGAAAGTATGTGAATTGCTATATTGACAATTAAAACATCTTGGCCTGTTTTGACCATATTTTTAAAGAGAAAAATAAGTAAAGGGGGATATGATTGCTCATAAATTTCATTATTGTATGGGTCATCCAATTTTGACAAATAAGATAATTCACTTATATCACCAAAATAGTGATTTCCAATTGAACTATTGAGTGATACAGGAGGTCTGTCATCAGGTTTGAATAAAAAACCAAAAGAGTCTCTATAGTCTCCATCATCAAAATAATAGTTTGAAATATAAATACCAAAAAAATTGATAATAAAAATTAACACTATTAAGAAAATAAGGAGTTCTATTAATTTATTTTTCTTTAATGAATTCATATATTGATTCAATAATGTAGTCCAACATTTTAATATTTAAACCAGGAAAGACGCCTAACCAAAATGTCGACAAGGCAACTGTGTCGGAGTTCCTCAGAGAACCCACTTCCCTGTGTTGAATATTTTGATATGCAGGTTGCCATAGTAGATTTCCCCCAAATAGGAATCTACTCGCTATCAATCTCTCATCGAGGAATTTAACTAGTTCAGATCTGGAAAAACCAGCATCTTCTTTTACAGTCAATGCGAATCCAAACCAGCTTGGGTTGGAATTTTCAGTGGCTTTGGGTAAGACAAAATATTCCTCTAATCCCTGGAAGCCCTGGAGTAGATAATTCCAATTGTGTCGTCTTTGCTCAATAAAATTATCTAATTTTTTAAGTTGAGAAACACCAATAGCGGACTGCATGTCAGTTAACTTCAGATTATATCCGATGTTTGAATAAATGTATTTATGATCGTAAGCATACGGTAGGTTACCTAGTTGCCAATCATACCTTCTACCGCAAGTATCATTCTTTCCAGGTGCACACCAACAATCTCTTCCCCAATCTCTAAAAGACTCTAAAACTTTAAAATCAGACTGTTTCTGTGTTATTACAGCACCACCTTCGCCCATTGTTATGTGGTGAGCAGGGTAAAAACTAAAGGTTCCAAATTTTCCAAATGTTCCTACATACTGTGAGTTGTACTCTGCGCCTAATGCATCACATGAATCTTCTATAAGCCAAAGATTATTTTCTTCACAAAATTTTGTGACTTCATTTAAATTAAATGGGTTTCCTAAAGTATGAGCAATCATTACTGCTTTTGTTTTTTCTGATAATGCTTCCTTCATTGATTCAATATTGATGTTGTAAGTTTCTAACTCACAGTCGACAAAAACTGGAACACATCCATTTTGAATAATAGGATTTACTGTTGTTGGAAAACCAGAAGCAACTGTAATAACTTCATCCCCTTTTTGAACTTTTCTCTCTTTATACTTGTCACTGGTAAGAGCGGAGAATGCAATCAAGTTAGCAGAGGAGCCCGAATTAACCGGAGCGACATGTTTTATTCCTAAAAAATTTGAAAACTCGTTTTCAAATTGATCAGTGAATCTGCCCTCAGTTAGCCAAAAATCTAAACTTGCATTAATTAAGTACTCTAAATCCTCCACATCAGTGAACTTACCACTTACAGGAACTGGCGTCTTTCCGGGAATAAATTCTTGGGGGGCTAGCTCTTCTTTATAGTGCTGTTCTAATAATTTAATAATTTTTTCTCTAGCTGCCATTAATTAATTCTACTAAATTTCAGATGATATAATTTCTTTTTTAGTTATCTCATGATTTATATTTTTACTTTTTAAAAATTCAATAAATTTATTATCTTTTGAAGAATAAATGTCTTTGGATGAAACTTTATTTAAATCTAAATTATCTAAAACTTTTACCCCATAGACTTCTGCAATCAAATTTGCTAGCTCTCTAATCTCTAATACCTGCTGTACGGCATCTATAGTTTGTTTTTTTTCTTCCCGTTCGTTAATTAAGTTTTCAATAAAAAAAGTAACTAGGGGGGGAATATAAACATAGGATCTTAAAACATGTGACCTGCTATTAATTTTTATTGAATTTCCATTTTGTGCGTTAGCCATAAAACTAGAAAAAGCATACTCTCCTGTTTTGTTATAGTGAGGTCCAATACAAGCAAATATTCTTAACACATCAAGAGAAGTATCGTTGAAACTAGTATATTTAGCATAAAATTCTTCTTGGTTTCGTTTTCCTTCTGAATATAAGTTACCTTCACTATAAACGGCTCCTGATGAGCTAACAAAGATATGGCTTATTTGATTTTCATTAATATATTTTTCTTTAATTTCTATCAAACTGTTTAATTCTCTACTGTATTCTTTATTTCCCAATTTTAATATTTGCTCCTGAGTGGGAAATGCTAAGTCAATCAAAACAATGTTTTCTATGTTTAAACATTGTAAATTATCAATCTTTGATGATTGGAATTTTTTGTTCTTAATATGAAAAGTTTTGTTTTCCTTATTAGAAAATAAAAATAAATTTAAATCTAAGCTTGAAAGGATCTCGACGAAATTTTTCCCAATCCAGCCAGTTGAACCGAGTATTACAAAATTATAATCTCTTAAGTTTTTCATAAAAGTTGCTATCTTAGTATATATGAAGGTTGTATTGTTAGCCGGTGGTTTAGGTACTAGATTAAGAGAAGAGACTGAATTTAAGCCAAAACCTATGGTTGAGGTGGGTGGCTATCCAATAATTTGGCATATTATGAATATATTTTCATCTTATGACTTAAATGATTTTATTGTTTGTCTTGGGTATAAAGGCGATGTAATAAAAAATTATTTTTTAAATTTTCAAACTCAGCATAATGACTTTTCTATAAACACCTCTTTACAAAATTCTGTAAAAATATATGAGTCAGATAATTTATCAAGTTGGGATGTTACATTAGCCAATACTGGAATTGACTCAATGACAGGTGAGAGAATTAGAAGAATTAAGCAGTACATTCCTAAAGGAGAGACCTTCATAATGACATATGGCGATGGACTGAGCGATATAGATATTAATGAATTGTTAACTTTTCACAATTCACATGAAGGGATTGCTACGATTAGTACAACTAAACCTTCTTCAAGATTTGGGATGGTTGAAATTGGAGAAAATAATCGTATATTGGACTTCAAAGAAAAACCTTTGGCAGATGGAAATATAAATATGGGTTTTATGGTTCTAGATTATGAAGTTTTCGAATATATTGAAGAAGGTGATGTTTTTGAAGAAAAGCCTTTAAAGAAACTTGCAGAATCAGGAAAATTATTTTCGTATTTCCACGATGGTTATTTTGAACCAATGGACACCTATAGAGAAAACCTTTCATTGAACCAACTTTGGAAAAATGGCAATGCGCCATGGAAAAAATGGTAATTCTAAATTGTCATTATATAAAAGCAAAATATTAGTAACGGGAGGAACTGGTTTACTTGGATCTCATTTTTCACAACACTTAGTTGACCATGAATGCCATTTTGAAACTTTATCTCTAAATGATGAGTATGTTAAAGACTACAAAAATAAATTTTCTAATATAAATCTTAATCTTTTTGATATATCCGAATACAAGGAGTTGGATAACTTCATTTCTAAAAATGACTTTGATATTATTTTTCATTTTGCTGCTCAAACACAAGTTGGAGATGCATTAAACAATCCCCTAAGGACGTTTAAATCGAACATTGAAGGGACATGGAATTTATTAGAGATTTGTAGAAATAAAAAAATACCTATTGTAATTGCATCATCTGATAAGGCGTACGGGGTATCGGACAATCTTCCTTATAAAGAAGATTTTGAATTAAAAGGTGAGTTTCCATACGAAGTATCAAAATCCATAACAGATCTTTTATCAAACACTTATAAAAAAACATATAATCAAAATTTGGTCACACTACGTTGTGGCAATATATATGGAGGTGGTGACTTAAATTGGGAAAGATTAATACCTGGAGTAATTAAGTGGTTACTTGAAAATAAAACTCCAGTGTTAAGATCAGATGGAAGTTATGTTCGAGATTGGGTATATGTTGACGATGTTGTAGATGCTTATATAAAAGTCGGAAAATCAATATTAGAAAAACCAGCAGACAACTACTCTTACAATTTTTCTTCACAGGATAATTTTTCAGTAATGTATGTGTATGAAAAACTCTGCAATATGATACACGGCAAGTATATAGATCCAATATTTGAGATATCTTCAGAAAAAGAAATACCAAGCCAATTTCTTGATTCATCTTTAATTAAAAATGATTTAAATATTGAAGCAAAAGTTAAACTAGAAGAAGGTTTAAAAAAGACTATTAACTGGTATAAAGAATATTTAAAATTATGAAACTGATTTCTATAATAATTCCGGCATTTAATGAAGAGGGAAATGTTAAAGAATTATCAAACCGTATTGAAAATGTTTTTAAGACAATAAATAAATACGATTATGAAATAATATTTGTTGAGAATGGTAGTACGGATAATACCTTTAACACATTAAAAGATATAAAAACTAATAACGAAAAAGTAAAAATAATTAAACTATCAAGAAATTTTAAAATGGATGGTGGAATAGCTGCAGGAATACAACACTCAGAAGCAGATGCAACCATAATAATGACTGCTAATTTACAAGATGATCCTGAAATAATCCCAGACTTTATAAGCCTTTGGGAGCAAGGGTATGATCATGTTTATGGAGTTGTAAAATCGAGACCTGGTAAGTCACCGATTAGAAAATTAAATTCAAAGTTCTTTTACTACCTTATAAATAAATTAACCAATGGACAAATCCCAAAAGGTGTAAGTGATTACAGATTAATAGATAAAAAAGTTTTAAATGCAGTTAAAAGCTTGGGTGAGTTTAATAGATTTTATAGAGGATTTTTTTCCTGGGTGGGTTTTAAGTCTATAGGTTTAGAATTTGAGAGAAACACACGATTTAGTGGTACATCACATGCATCCACCATTCCTGTATTAGGTTTTGCACTTAGAGGAATATTTGCTTTTTCTTTAACACCCCTAAGGATAAGCACTTTTTTTGCTCTGTTTCTCTCAGCAACATCTGTAGTTATTCTTGGAATTCAAATTTATCGATGGCTTAGCTTTGGTGTTCCTTTTGATGGTTTTGGAACAGTAGTAGGAATACTGTTACTTCTCATTGGCTTTTTATTCACAGCAATTGCAATTTTAAGTGAGTATATTGGTTTAATTTACAATGAAACTAAAAGAAGGCCTCATTTCATTATTGATGAAATATTTTAACTTTACATTAATTTTAATATTTATATTTATTCCAAATATAACACATAACTTTTATGGTTTTATCGATGGAGATTATTTAAGATTAGTATTATTACTCGTAATTTTACTCAATTATAAAAGATTCAATAATAACAATCGGGTTATTTTATTAGGTATTTTAGTTATTTTAAAGTTTACTATTTTGCTATCTTTTAATTCTAATAGCTATGTTTGTTATAGCGATAACAACATTGAACCTGCTCAAAGCTCGCAATTTAAAGTTAACAACTCAAAATGTAAAACATCTTTTAATAATTTATATAAAAACTTGGATTATTCAAGTGAAAGAATTGTATCAATAAATAACAAATCTTTTTTGAAAAATAATAAAAGTATCGAAAATACAAATTGGAATATTGGTTTTATAAATGACAAAAGATACAACTATTTTCGAGAATATGAACAATCAAGAAAATGGTTTCCGATAGAAGCTACTTACTATATTGACAATTCAAATCTTAATTATGAAAATATAAAACTTAACTTTTCTGGACATGTTGCAGTCACACAAGATGGCATAGAAATTTTTAGAGATTCATCATATGAAAATACAAAAGAAATAACTCTAAATCTAGACTCCAAAAAAGACATTAGAATAAATTATAGTTTTAATAGTTTTGCAACTGATCTGACAATACCTTCTCACGAATATGCAACCTTAGTCATGACAGATGAGCTTGGGGGTGTCATTAAACTAGTCAAATATTCAGAAATAGTTAATTTTTTTGAATTATTCATTTATATTATTTTTATATATTTTTTTATTTATCAAAAGATGAAAGAAAATTTAAATACTTTTTCATTAATTTTTATAGCAGGAATTCTTGTAGCTTTAAAAACAGGTCTAGTAATAACGTCTTCGATACTGTTAGTTTTCATTACAGCTACTTTATTCATTCCTCTATCAAAATTAAATAATACAAATGTGGCTTTAACCTCAATATTTATATCCACAATGACACTTAAAAAGTTTTTTCCATTCTCTGAAACTATTTATCAAATAGGTGGAACAGATGGACTCAGGTATGAATCTCATGCACGGCAAATATTTCTTTCTAATAGCCTGCAAGGAGGTGAGGATTTATTCACTTCTCAACCGGGAGCTAGGTATATTTTATTTTTATTAAAGTTGATTTTTGGTGAAAATGATGTCTTACAAAAAATATTCATCTTATCTGTATTGTGCATATGCGTCTACTTGATAAAAATTAAAAATAGTAATCTTGCAACTACACTTATTGCAATAGTTTCGTTTGCTTATATTATTAGTTCACCAGTAGTCTTGTTAATAACTGAATCCCTGAGTGAAACATTTGCTTGGCCAATTATTACAATCCTTTTTGTATTTTTGAGCTACGAAATAAAGCACAGTAAAACCATCTTGGCTATGTTGGGTTTGATAGTTTTTATACGTTTAAATTATCTTCCTGTTTCAATAATTTTACTATTCTTGTTCAAATCCAAAAACTTAATAAGGTTGAAGGATTTGTATATATTTTTGACATTTATTTTACTCCCAACGGTGCATAACTTTTTTTATGGTGGAGAATTCCAATTTTGGTTAAGATCAATTGATACACAAAGCAACATTAGGGTGGACGTGGAAAATCTTTTCTTATCAGTACTAAATAATATCAAAATAATACTTGGTGACTACACAAATGAAACTATTAACAACTATGTAAGTGTTCGATTTCTTTTAATTCAATATTTTATAATTTTAATCTTTCTTATAACTGCATTTATTAAAGTCGATAAAAAGAAAAATTTGATTACCCTTTATTATTTATTTATCCCATTACTATTTCTTGCCCCGCACATATTGTTTGATGGGCTTACTGAGTATCCAAAGCATATGGTGAGTGGTTATATAAGTATGCTTTCCGTATCAATGTTGCTAAATAAAGACACGAAAATTTTAACAAAGCTAAAATTAAATCGTGCAATCAACTAAAAACTTTCTCGCTAATCAAATAAAAGAAGTTTTTGCAAAAGCAAATTATCAAGAAGACCCTGAATTGAGATTAACAAATCTCCCTAATTTTGATTTACAACTAAATAATCTATTAAGAATTAAAGATTCTTTCCTAAAAAATGAGATATTCGATAATATAAAAAAAATTGAAAATCACGAATGGATTGAGGAGATTGAGCAAGTAAATAATGGATTTGTCAATATTAAATATTCAGATAAGTATTTATTAGATTATATGGAAAGCTCTATTAAAGAACTTCAAGAACTGGTTCTATGCAATGAACCTAAAAACTATTTCTTAGATTATGGAGGAGTAAATATTGGGAAATCTATGCACGTTGGTCATATTAGAACACTAAATATTGGGAGAGGTTTAAAGAATTTATTAAAATTTGCAGGAAATAATGTTACTAGTGACATCCATCTAGGTGACTGGGGAATGCCTGTAGCGCTTATTTTAAATTATTGTTATCTTCATAAAATAGAAATTTCCAAAATTACCATTCAAGACTTAGAAAAAATTTATCCCGAAGCATCAATATTATCAAAAGAAGATAAAAATTTTTTAAAAAGTGCTCAAGAATTAAACCTTAAGCTAAACAACAAAGACTTACAGATTTACAAAGATTGGGAGTATTTGTATAAAATTTCTACAAAAGAAATTAAGAAAACCCTATCTATTTTTGAACATACTTTTGATATTTTTGAAGGCGAAAGTAATGCAAATGAATACATTGAGCCCCTTTTAAAAAGTCTAAAAAGCAACAATCTTATTGAAGAAGATGATGGTGCATTAATTGCAAAATTCGAAAACAAAAATGTATTAATAACAAAGTCCGATGGGTCTTATCTATATATCACAACTGACCTAGGAACAGTAACAAGACGGGAAGAGAGTCATGATGTTGATGTTTATGCATATATTGTTGACCAAAGACAAAAGCAACATTTTGAGAATTTATTTAATTGCGTAAAGAAATTTCAACTCTCAGATTCGGATTTTGTACACATTGGGTATGGAACAATTAATGATGTCGAAGGTAAGCCCTTAAAAACCAGAGATGGGGGTAGCTATCAATTAACATCTTTATATAAAGATGTTGAAAAAAGATTTAAAGTAACAATTAAAAATGCTGATGACTTAAAAGCTCTAACAAATAGTGTCATTACATATTCAGACTTACAAACAAACAGATTGACTGATTACAAATTTGATATTGAAAAATTTACAGAGACTGAAGGAAACACAGCTGTGTATCTTCAATATACTTTAGCAAGATCTAACAAACTACTTGAAAAATATAGCGATACAAGTATTGAAGAAATATTTTTATTTAATGAGAGTGAGCGTATATTACTTAAAGAGCTAATTAAATTTCCAGAAAAATTTAACCTATCACTTAAAACACTGGAACTGAACCATCTAGCTGATTTTGCTTATGAATTATGTAGAGCATTTAATCAATTCTACGCTTCCAATAAAATACTCGATGATGATTTAGAAACACAAAATTTTAGACTGAAGCTAACAAAGTCATTTAATACTATGATAAAAACATTATTTTCAATTTTAGGCATTCAAGGTGTCAGCGAATTATAAAAATAGTTGTGAAGATATTATCCAAACAAAAAAAAGTAAATGAAAATAATATTTTTCAAAATATTTTATATTTTTTTTAAATTGAAATAATAAAAACAAAGATATGGGTATAACTATTAATCCTGAGAATGAAACTGCTTCAAATAAATTAGCAACTTCTGAAAGATAATCATTGTTATTTGGATTTATAAAACGACTTAACAATAGAAAAAAAATACTATTAGCAATTGTAAAAACAATATAGCCAACTAAATGTCCAAAATCACCTATTGTTAAGTCAAACTTAGGCTTAAGTAGATCTGTGGGTATAAAAAGAATAAACAATGACATAAAGAATAAAACAACAATCCACAAGAAGCCTTCACCCGTCCACTGAACAATTGAGCGTTCAGTTCCCCCTAGAGTTTCAAGTGCTATATATGATGAAAATCCAAGTATTAATGATCCAATTGTGAGAAGATACAAGTTAAATATTGCAGAGGTTCCTGTGAGGATTAATCCAAAATTTTGGGTGGGAGATTGAAATCTATTCATTATCCAATATTAATTATTATTGTATTAATATAGGTAGAAATATGGAAATTTTTGACACTCCTAATCCAAATGCTTTAAAGCTTATTTTTAACCACACATTAGAAATTGGTCTAAGTATTACAAGTGACGACGAAGTGGAAAATATGTTAATTCAAAACTTGTTAGAAGTCGAAGGTATAGAGAACATTTTTACAGGACCAGGTTTCATAACATTAACAAAATCTAGTCAGTCTGAATGGGGCCTAATTAAAGATAAAGTTATTCAGATTTTTGATAAACTAGGATAATGGAAACATTTAATTCAGATCCAAAGCCAGGACGTCTAATATTACCTTTAGTATTAATTGGTATGATTGCTACAACATATACATTTATTAATAGGGTTGTAGAAAACAATGACCTAGAAATAATTGAAGATGCTGTAATAGAAGATACTATACCGATTGTAACTGATGAGACTACAACTTCTACATCGACTACAACAACTATTCCCGAAGATGTAGTTGCCTACCTAGAAGAAATTAGTGGCGAAAAAATTCAAGTAATTGAACTGGGTAAAAAAGTTTTAGAAACCAATCAGCGTTGGGATGATAAAGTAACTTCTTATCAAGAAGCTCAACAAGAGTATCAAGCATTTATCGATGATTTTGAAACCTTTGTTAACACATTTACAAATCCTGGTCCTCCAGCAAATTCAACAAATTTAGTCTCAAACCACGAAGAATTAACAATTTTAGTTAATTTAATTTATGAAGATACAAAAGAACTACTTGAGGGGTTGACAGCTCCTGATACAGGTGAAAGAAGGTCTGCGGCACTTGATTCTTTTAATAGTAATTTAGACTTATTTATTAATAAAATTGAACAAGTTATTGCCTCAACAACTTCTAGCTAGAAGCTGCTGAACAAACCGTATCAATCATTAACATAGCTATTACGTAAGGATCTCCGTTAGCATTTGGTCTTCTGTCTTCAAGGTATCCTTTTTTGTCCACTTCAACTTGCCAAGGAATCCTAATTGATGCACCTCTGTCACTAACTCCATAAGAAAATGTATCAAAACTTTGAGTTTCATGGTCCCCAGTTAATCTGTCTTCAATATTTGCACCATAGTTTTTTACATGTAAATCTGCATTCTTACCAAGAGCTTCACAACCTGCAACTATGGCGTCATATCCACCATCTTCCCTCATTTGTTTAGTTGAAAAGTTAGTATGCATACCAGCACCATTCCAATCACCTTTTACAGGTTTTGGATCTAAGGTTGCAGAGATATTCCAGTCTTCAGCAATTCTGTAGAGTAACCATCTTGCAATCCAGATTTGGTCACCTATATCTGGTGCCCCAACAGGTCCAATCTGAAACTCCCACTGACCTGGCATTACTTCTGCATTTGTTCCAGAAATTCCAAGTCCAGCTTCTATACATGCTGTCGCATGTGCTTCTGAAATATCACGTCCATAGACCTCATCTGCACCTACACCACAGTAATAACCTCCTTGCGGAGCTGGATAACCTGAAGGTGGGAAACCAAGAGGTTGTCCGTACTTTAATGAGTCATAGGACTGTTCATAAAATGTATATTCCTGCTCCATGCCAAACCATGGTTCAAACTCACCAAAATTAGATGCAGACTCTACTAATGCTGCTCTTGTGTTTGATGAATGTGGAGTCATGTCAACATTTAGGACTTCACACATAACCAATATGTTGTCTCCTCCTCTAATTGGGTCGGGAAACTGAGCTACTGGTTTTAGTACACAGTCAGATTGGTCACCTGTTGCTTGTTGTGTACTGGAACCGTCAAAGCCCCAAATTGGTGGCTCTGTTCCTTGTTCCATTATTTTTGTTTTACTCCTTAATTTTGCGGTAGGAGTCAGACCGTCAATCCATATATATTCTGCTTTTATCTTCATGAAAATAATGTAATATATATTCAAAGCAATGTTGTTACAGAAATATTAAATTATTGTTTCCAAATGATAGATACATATATAAACATAGAAAAAGCTCATAAAGAGTTTGATCAACATTTAAAAGATGTTGGTGTAAATAAACTCGTACTAAAAAATATTCAGAGCCCTAAACAAATTAAATTAGTTGTTACTTCTCTTGGGAAGTATGGTGATACAAAAAAAAATCTTTCTGATTTAGAATCTGCAAACAAACCATTTCCCACATTGATTGTTGTAAATGAAGACGAATTTAGTCAAACTGTAGATTTAATTCAGAATCCACAAATAGAACTGGTTTCAAGTAATAGCAAATTAGAAGAAGTATCAGCGAGAGTTCATGCTTTAGTTGGTGATGGTGAATCAGAAATTCTTGAATTCAAAGATTTAACTATAAATTTAAAAACATATGAAGCAAAAGCTGGTGACGTACTTTTGGACTTAACATTTATGGAATATGAATTATTAAAGTTTTTTGTTGAGAACCAGGAAAGGGTATGGTCAAGAGAAGATTTACTCGAAAAAGTTTGGGGGTACGATTATTTTGGTGGTGCAAGAACTGTTGATGTTCACGTAAGACGTTTACGTGCAAAATTAGGGGATGTCCGAAACGATTGGATAAAAACTGTACACTCAGTAGGTTATAAGTTTAACTAAAGCTATTGCCGCAACCACAGGTTCTTGATACATTAGGATTATCTATTGAAAACCCAGTTT
>Ga0181601_10000658_pt1 | contig 28481 bp, 27 predicted proteins | sample 041ome_8_FD_133020 | JGI IMG/M metagenome (GOLD analysis project Ga0181601, IMG submission 133020) | Coastal salt marsh microbial communities from the Groves Creek Marsh, Skidaway Island, Georgia - 041407BS metaG (megahit assembly) | ecosystem: Environmental > Aquatic > Marine > Intertidal zone... | reverse complement strand
CGGAAGTTATAGCTAAGTACTCATCGATAAACTGTGGAATTTTTTGAGATTTATTTTTGACATATTCAAATAAATACACCATCTGAATCATAAAAAAGGTTATAAAAATAATCTTTGAGTTACTATTAGTAATAACACGTTGTTGAAAATTTGAAGCAATGTTTTTTATTTCTATATTTTTCGTATTTGAAAAATTTTGTGAAACAACAGATTTCTTTTTAACAATATATAAAGTACCAATAATAAATAGACCTAAAAAACTTCGAAATAACAAATCAAAAATTGTAAACTTTACAGGTTCGAAACCTAACTCGACATAGTAATAACACTCTGTAAATGAATTCACTGTTGCTGCGCGACCAAAGAAATCATAGAGGTTTAGAGGTGTGTAATTTGGATCTGCTACGAATATATAGCTTGAATCCGTAGGGTCGACTTTAATAAATTCAGGTGGAACTGAACCACAAATTGATTTAATTTTTTCAATCATGAATCTGCAAGTTAATATATAATTTTTTTAACTGATTTATTCTAAATTCAATTCTTTTTTTATATCTGTAAAAATATTTTTTTACTTTATATTTTATTTTCGATTGAAATTCTTCAAATTTTTTAAAACAAAAAAACTGCGAGTTATCTGATGAAATTTTTTTTGAGTTAAATATTGATACCCAATAATCTAAGTTCAATTTGCTATAATCATAAGACTTTTGTTTAATTTTATTATTTGCTTGAATCAGTAATTCGTAATCTAATTCATTAAAATCATCAACAAATAAAACAGGTAGATTCTCAAGAGTTTTAAATGTTAGGTGTTTCTTTACTATCGGAATTGATCCTGCATATAATGTTTCCCAAAGTCTGTGTGTATCAAACCCGTTTCCATGTGGACATAAAACAAAAGTAGATTTACTTAAATCATCTTTATATTCATTTAGTGATAAATTAGGTTCTTTCAAAAGTGCCCACTTCTTGTCGTCAAAAATTTGAGCGATGTTAGTCCTTTCATTGTTATTAGTATTTTTTTGAAAATTGACATAAAGCAAATTTTCTTTTGAAGATCTCTTCTCAAAATTTATAAAATCATTTGCTAGTAAGTTTTTAGTTGAAAAATCACCAGCTATCCCGAGTGGAATTGGAATTAGATTTGGATGGTCATGGTTTACATTAATCCCATACCACTCAGAAATACAGGAAGGCTTTAACTCGAATAACTTTTTATCAATAGGTTCATCCGACCAATGAGTTACTAGTTTTATATTTTTTAGTTTATTAACTTTGCTTAATTTTGATATCAGGTCTTTTAAAAAAAAGTGTGTCGTAAAAATAATATCATTTTCTCTAAGTTCAAATTTTATGGTTTTATACAATACAAAGTTATCTCCTGAATCATATACATTGATATCACTTAGATTTAGCTTGTTAAAATCTTTCTTAGAAATGTATTCAGAAAAAACAACATTGCACCTCCTAGCAATATTATTGGATGAAATTATATCGATGCTTTGAATTTCCATTAGTGCTTTAATAATAATAAGTAATGTAAAAATTGCTCTAGGTTTTATTCCTTTAATTACTTTTAATAAATCAACTTTACACAGTATTATTATTGTTTATATGAGATTATTAATAACTGGTTCATTTGGTTTTATAGGTTTTAACTTTTTAAATTACATTGTAGATAATTTCAAAAATGATTTTGATTTAGTATGCATAGATTCTTTAGAATCTAGCTGTTCAATTAAAAATAAAGAATTTTTTGATCAAAAAGAAACTGATTATTTATTTTATAACAACAAAATAGAAGATATTGGATTATTAGGAATTGAAGGTATAGATGTTATTATAAATTTTGCTGCTGAAACACATGTTGACAATTCTATTTATAATCCTGAAAAATTTGTAAACTCCAATGTTTATGGCCTTGTAGCACTTTTAAAATTTGCTCAACTCAAGGATGTTTCACAAGTAATACACTTATCTACCGACGAGGTTTATGGAAGTATAGAAAATGGAAATTTTCTTGAGAAAGATATTTTGAAACCATCATCGCCTTACTCAGCATCAAAAGCAGCTGCAGAGCATTTCTGTAATGCATTTTCAACGACTTATGGACTAAATATAGTTCAACTTCGACCTGGGAACAATTATGGCATTTACCAACAACCAGAAAAGATGATTCCCTTTAGTGTTGCTAATCTAGTCAACGGAAAAAATATTGAAGTTTATGGTGATGGTAAAAATGTTAGACACTGGCTTCATGCTCAAGATACATCTCGAGCAATATTGCAAATTATAAACAATAAAACTACCAGTGATGTTTTTAATATTGGTTCAGGTTTTTATTTGAACAATCTTGAATTATCATACAAAATTTTAAATATACTTAATCTAAATGAAAATAGATTAACATTTGTAGATGATCGACCTGGTCATGATTTTAGATATGCAACTGATTTTTCAAAACTAACTGCTACGGGCTGGAAACCAACTGCAAATTTTGATGTAGAGCTAGAAAAAATAGTCAAGTGGTATGTTAAAAATAAATCTTGGTGGTTTGAAGATTATATAAAAGTTTCTGAAAGTAACAGAAGTAAAAGGAAAGGTTTGGAAAAAAGCAAATGAAGTCAGGTGGAGTCCTGTTGGCGGGAGGAAAGGGTACAAGGCTCTATCCAAATACAAAATATTTGAATAAACATTTAATGCCAATGTACGACAAGCCAATGATTTATTACTCACTTTCAATATTCCTCCTATCCGGCATTAAGGATGTAGTTATAGTTTGCAATACAGGTGAAACTCAAATTTTTAAAAAACTTTTAGGAGATGGATCTGAATTAGGTATGAATATTTTATATTCTGAACAAGAATCTCCAAATGGAATACCCGATGCTATATCTAGAGCATTAGAAGTTCAGAATTTTGATAAATTTTTAGTTGTTCTTGGGGATAACTTCATATTTGGTGAAAAATTCTTCACAAGATTTGAAGAAATATTTAATAAAAGTAAATATTGTTCAATTTTTAGTCAAAACGTTAATAATCCAGAAAACTTTGGTGTTGTAGAAGTTCAAAATAATAATATTTTATCACTAACTGAAAAACCTAAAAAGTTCATATCAAACAAAGCAGTTATTGGAATATATATATTTGATGACACTTTCAATAACCATTTTGCAAATATTTCAAAATCAAAAAGAGGTGAGTATGAAATTCTTGATATTATAAAAGGCTACGGTTTAGAAAAAATAAATCATAATTCTATTGGACGTGGTACGGCTTGGTTTGATATGGGTTCTTCAGATGATTTTTTAAGCTGCTCACAGTTTGTAAGAACTATTCAAAAAAGGCAAGGGTTATTGGTTTGCTCGCCTCATGAAATAGCTTACAGGAATGGATGGATTGAAATGAAAGATTTATTAAACTATATGAAAACTATTGAAAATTCTGAATATTCTGAAAATTTACTCAAAGTATTAGAGAGTGAGTAAATACAAATTTAAAGAAATATTATTTTTGATAAAATGATTGAGAATTCTGTAACAATAATTATTCCAACAGTAAATAGGCCCAAACTTGTGCTTAGATGCGTTGAATCTATTCATAATCAATCATTCACTGGTTTTATTAAATGTATCGTTGTAGACAGTTCAGAAAATCAAAAAACTGAAAAAATAATAAATGCCTTTAAAGTCACAAAAAATAATTTTGAACTTGTCTACAAAAAAAATTCTAATTCACTTCGCCCAATAGATAATTGGATATTTGCAATTGACGACATAGAATCTGAATTTAGTAAGTTCATATGTGATGATGATTGGCTAGAAAGAAAATTTATTGAGGAAAAAATAAGAATTATTAAAGATCAAAATGTTGACTGTGTTATTTCAAATATAACAATACACAAAGATTTCAGTAAAAAAAAGAGCGTCGTTAATGATTATTACAATTTTGATGAAGGGTTAATAAGTCAATATCGAGTTATTAATTCCTTTTTAGGATTAGATAGTATTTTACCAGTAACCCCAACTGCAAGTTTAATGAAAAGTGATGTATTCAAAAATAGTTTTTACTCTTCTTTAGAGCACCTTGACTGTACAGAAAAATTATTTGGATTTGATTTTTATATGTCTTATTATTCTTCTTTTCTAGGCAACGGAACTTACTTAATTAATAATAGTCTTTCTAATTCATGGGCCGGAGATGATTCAATGACTTTGAATGCTAAAAAAGCTAATATTTCATATTGTTACTTTTTTGCACTTTTAAAACTCATTGAAAATTCTGCCTTTAAAACAACTGCTGATCAAAATAAAATAATACAGCATACACTTGGTGTGATTGCCCTAAAGGGAATATTTAGTAAGCAAATAAAAAAAATACAAATTTCTACTTCTTATAAGACTAGGATTGTATTTAGAAAATTGATATTTGGATATTTAAAAAAAATATTTATAAAACTTAAATATAAAGTTTCCTAGAAAAGTAAAAATATATAATATATTATTTCATTTTCTTTTATCAAATGTAAAAATTTTTATTGAATATCCTATACTCTCTTTTGAGATATTGATATTTAGCTATTTTACGAGATTTCAAAATTTCTGATTTATTAGTTAATAGATTTTGAAAAAGATCAAGGTACTGTTTACACATTTTTTCACCAGTATATGGGTAATATTCAAGCTTTTTGTGCAACTCTTCGCTTTTAGTAACTATTTCTTTTATTTTTTCCTCTAAATTGTTGTAATTGTAAGGTACGCCAAATTCTGAACAATATTCAGGGATCCCCCCACTTTCGACATAAAGAATCGGTAATCCACATAATGAACTTTCTATATGGTGCATGCCGGCAGGCTCATTTAAAGAACCTGTAATATACAAATCACAACTTTTTAAAATTGTTGCCAACTCAGTGCCAAACTTAGGTTCAATAATTTTTGTATTTTTGAATTTTAATTCATTTGGTACATTTCCAACATATATAAATTCAAATTTATCTTTATAGAAACTAGTTCCCATTAATTCATCTATTTTTTTATAAATGTTTGCACCTTTCATTACATCTGTTCCCCAGTGGTGTGTAATAATCTTTTTAATTTTATTATTTGGCAATGATTTGGAATAACTAAATATCTCAGGATTTCCTCCATTTCTAATTACAGAAAATGATTTTTTTTGAAAACCCTGTTGAATATATAAATCTTGCAACCAATTACTAATAAACACTGTGTGGTCAGCAACTTTTGAGACATTTATTAAAAATTTGTTTAACCCTCTTGTATTTTTTCTCTCATCACATTCATTAATTCGATGGATTACAATCGTGTCTTTGTGATTTTTTATATATTTTTTCACTTTATGGTGAGAAAATGCTGATGATCTAGTTGAACCTCTAGGTTCCGTAAGTAAAATAATATCTATATCAGAGTCTTTAAGATTATTTGTTACCTGTACATTTTGATATTCTAAATATTCTTTTAGCTGAATAGCAAAGCTGTTCCCCCCTCCCCAGGGTCCATTTATAAAATTATGGCCGATGCTTACTTTCAAAGTTTGTTTCTGTCGATTCTAAAAGTATATTATAAAAAATGTTTAAATTATTTATATTTATATTTATTCAACATTTCATAGCTAAAATTTTTAAGAAATTAAAGACAATAACAAAATTCAAAATTACCATTGTATTTATGATTTGCTGTTTAGTTCTCGCCTATAATGAAGAAAAATATTTAAACGCTCTACTTGATAGTATTGAGCATATTTTTGATGAAATTGTAGTAATCAATGATTTCAGTAGCGATAATACTTTAAATATATTAAATAATTCTAAATTAAGTAATCTCACTATTTTAAATAATGAAAAAAATCTTGGTGCAGGTAAATCTCTGGAAATAGGGTTGCAATATTTTCTGACAACAGATCACGAATATCTTATAAAGGTAGATGGGGATGGGCAGTTTAAAATTGATGATATAAATAAGATGATTTCAATGACCAAGAATAAAGTTGATTTTATTAAGTGCGACCGTTTTTGGAAAAATGGGATTGAGGGTGAAATTCCACTAGTAAGATATATTGGAAACTCTCTTGCTTCCTTACTAATTAAAATATCAACTGGAAATTGGAAAATAAACGATCCATTAAATGGTTTATTTCTTTTTTCAAAAAGAAGTATAGATAATTTTAATCTTCCTAAAATTTTTAAGAGATACGGTTATCCGTTCTATGTTAATGTATTCATGAACAAGAAAATTTATTCTGAAGATATAAAAATCTTTCAGCTAAAAAATACTGTTAAATACAGAGATGAAGAAAGCAAACTTAGGCCATCTATAATGTTTTTAAAGCTAATTTATTTTACGATTAAATCTTTCGTCAAGAAAATTGTTTATAAATTTAAATATTCAAACTTACAAATTTCTGCTTTACTTGATGTAATCACTCTTGCTTTTTTAGCAAGTTCTATTTACAGTGGAGTGAATTTAATCCTTATAACTCTTCAGTTTATTGAAAGACCAAAAGCTAGTTGGCTTTTCTTAACTATAATTATGTTTTTACTTTCTACCTTTTCATTTTATTACTCACAAGCTTATGAAAGAAAAGTATATGAAAATTATTTTATAAACTATGAATAAGTCTTTAGTTAAAATTTTCTTAATCTTTATAGTTGCTTTAATATTTATAAAAACCGACTACAGACTCGAATCCGATTTTTACTGCTGTAAAGATGACTATGACTACTACGCACATGCAGAAACTTTAGCTATTGATAAAGATTTTGATTACTCTAATCAATTAGCTGGAAATGAAGAATCTAGATTTTTTTATAATGGAAAGTCGGCACCGTCAGGTTTTTTTGGAAGCGGATTACTTTCTGCACCATTTGTATATTTGGGGAATATGTTTAACAAAGCTTTTCCCAACAATTTAATGTATAACTTTATTGTTATTTTTTACTCTCTTAGTTCTTTATTTTATTTAACTTTTACTTTTTTAATCTTCAATAAGATTAATTCATTACTTGGCAACAAAGTGCATCCTTACTTAATACAGCTATATATTCTTGGAAGCGGTGTTGGGTATTTTGTATTTGAGAGATACAGCATGACTCATGTATATGAGATATTTTCAATTTCTCTAGTTATATACTTTACAATTAAATATCGTGATTCCAAAAGTTCAAACCATGCATTCATAATTCCTATTTTGGTGCTACTTTCTATCCTTACAAGGTGGGTAAACATTTATGTTCTTTTTATTCCGTTTCTGACACTAAAACTCTTGTCTGTTGACACAAAACAGTATTTGAGAAATAGATACTTTCTACTTTCAAGTTTTTTATCAATTTGTATTTTTGCATTTCATAGTTATTTAATTTATGGAATTGTTACTTTTAATCCTGAATTTACATACAATACATCCGGTTCTCTCCAGGGCTTTTTTGAGATGGAAAATAGTATTTTTAGATTTATCGTTTTGAACATTAAAAATTTATTTGTTTTTTTATTTTCTTTTGAGTTTGGTATATTTTGGTTTTCACCCATTGTATTTTTTGGATTTTACCTAGGTATAAAAAATTTGTTATTTAAGTCAAAATTTTTAGAATCTAAAATAATAAATATTATTTATCTTTTTTGCTTTTCTCAAATTTTTTCACTTGTACTTCTTTGGAGGTCTACTGGTTCTTCATATGGGTATAGATACACGTTTAACCTATGCGCCATTTCAATATTATATATACTTATAAATAACAATGTTTCCTTTCTAGAGAAACAGTATCTCAAATATATGTCAGTTTTTAGTTGCTTTTCTGTACTATTTTTTGAAACAACCCTTGGCACCCAGCTTTCATTGGTTTCTATTGTTAATAGTTTCGGAAGAACTGTAAAATTTTCCCAACCTGATTATTTAATAGGATTTATTAAATCTTTAGCCTCTATGGAAGCATATCTAAAGATAGGAGCGCAAAGTCTACTGGGTCTAATTATTTTTTCAGTTGCTTTGCAATTTATGTCTATTCCGAATTTAAATGAAAAACTTGGAGTTATTTCAGCTGAAGTTTACAATAGTGATCTTCAAACACTTTTTACAAAAATAGATACTATAGAGTTTTATAAAATTTTATTAACAACCCTAATTGTGTTTTTATTGTCAGCAATAATTGTAAAATTTACTTATCTACACATAAAAGATTATGAAGATACTAAATAACTCCAGCAGATATAAATCGTTTAAAGTTTTTATATTAAGATCGCTCCCTGAGGTGATCAATGACTTAATCATAATATTTTATTATTTTACTATTTCTTTTTTTCAAAAACATACTCAAAAACTATGTATTGTTACGGCTGCTGATGAGTCTCATTTTGATAGTGTGTGTAATTTAATGCAATCTCTGAATACATATGAAAAAGATGCAGTATTAGTTTTTTACGATCTTGGACTTTCAAGATCACAAGTTAACTATATTAAGGATCATTACAATAATGTTGAATATAAACTTTTTAATTTCGATAAATATCCATCTTTTGTCTCAAAAAAAGATTCTGACTCTAAGATTGGCTCTTACTCTTGGAAATCTATCATAATAAAAGAAAGCCTAGATGCGTATAAAATCAATACATTGTGGCTTGATGCTGGATGTAAGATTACAAAGAAATTATCTCTTGTAAGGTTAATACTTAACAATAAGGGGATATATATAGCTTCAAGTGTAGGAAAAATTATAGATTGGACTCATATCAGTTCTAGAACAAAATTTGGGCTTGAGGAAAAATACTTGAACAAAAAAAATTTTGCGAGTGGTATGGTGGGGATAAATCCAAAAAAAGAAAAGTTTAACAGTCTCATAAAAGAATGGGTTAATTATAGCTTAGATCAAGAAATTATTGCTCCTAAGGAGAGTTCAAGAGAAAATCATAGGCAAGATCAAGCAATTCTGACGATGCTGATTTATCAAAATAAGCTCAATCTACTTTTAAGCAAAACTCATAAAATTTTTGGAATAACTATACATAACGACCCAGGGCTTATTTATTTTTGGCCGGATGTTATAAATGATTTGAATTCTAACTTAACAGAGTTATCTAATTTTTCGAAAAAAGAATTTATTACAAGAACATATAAAAATGCAGAATTTATAATTTTTTCTAATTTATCAAATTTAAGAAAGATAAATTCATTAAAAAAAGATAATCAGAAAATAATTTATTTAGTACTTAATGACCAAAAAAACATAAATAATTCTGAAGAACTATCAAAGAATTATCATTTTGATAAAGTAATTACTGCCACGGAAAGCTCAAAATTAAATGAGAGCTTGATTAATTCGATTATTGATAAAGTATATGAATAATTTTTTAAATTTCAGCTTATCGACTATATTACTACCGTGTACATAATAATTAAATTTTGTAAATTTATAGCTTTTCTAACTATGAACTATGCCTTGTTAGCTTTAAGTTCTGATATTGATATTGAGCAGTTTATTAAGGACGTTAATATCATTACTGAAAGTACCTTGCTGATTGATAATTTGTATATCATAATATCTTTAATTGCTACATTTACTAGTTTTATTGTTAAACAATTATTTAATCCATTTGTTGAAATATTCTTGGAACATTATTTTAGGATTAGTTTTTACTTTTTAATAAATTTGATTTCTATCTCAACAACCTTTATTGTATTGCGTGTATATGGCTACTCAAGATTAAATCTAATTTTATACCTTTTATTTACTACTGCTTCATTCCATTATTTTGATAAAATAGAAAAAAAGTTTGCTTAAGAAAAATATAGATATTTAATGGATTTAGCTGTACAGTTTTCCATCTCCATGCCCAGAATCATAATAAAATAAAGGCTCGTTTATATATAAAAGATTTTCAAGTTTCAATATACTTAACCAGCAATCGTAATCAGCTGCTTTTGGTAGTCCCCTCATTCCGCCTATTCTGTCGTATAGTTTTTTCTCAACTACTACACTCGACAAGATAATACAGTTGTGAATTTTCAAAAAATTATAGTCCCAAATCTCAGGAAATTTGTTGTTTTTAAGGTATCTTGACCACCTATATTTACTTTTTAAGGTTTTTATAAATCTTTCGCTGTTATATTTCTGATAACTTGTACTACTATTAAATACTCCTTCACCAAAGTATCCCTCAGTGGAAGAGAATTTGTAATTTTTCAGAAGCATACTTTTTATTTGTATTTCAAGTTTATTTGGCATCCAAATATCATCATCGTCCAGGAATGCAAGGTATTCTCCAGTTGAGTAACTTGAACCAATATTTCTTAAAGGTTGTCGTGAACCTCCCCAATCGGGTGTTTCATCTCTATTTATATGTATAATTTTAACGTTGGTTGGAAATTTAAAACTTTTATACTCTGGTTGAGTCGAATCATCGTTAAGTACAATTATTTCGTAATTTGAGTAAGTTTGTTTGTAAACACTATCTAAAGCATTTTTTAAATAAGATATCCTGTTATAACTTGGAATTATTACACTCACTTTGGGGTTGTTCATATTAAAAACCTATCCAGTTATCATTATTTATTTTTCCTATGTCATCATCCTTCCAGTTTTTTGGATAAACAACATATCCATTATAAGTAGAGTTAACAATTGCTGGTATGAGTGAAAATGTGCTGTTACTAATTATAAAATTTCTAAATTTAAACAAATTATTAATATCTTTCAAATTACTACTTTCACCATCTACGTAATCGTGAAATTTTACGGCCTCACCAAAAATATTATTTTTTTTAACCCAATTTATATCATCGGAGAATACTTCAAACTCTGGGTTTTTTATAATAGACTTTATAGCAATAATTGATTGTTCATAATATGAGTCTTTTAAATTTAGATTAAGATTTAAATAATCGCCTCTTCGTACATGAATAGCAACTTTGTTTTTTGGATATAATTTACTTGGCTTGAATTCATTAATGTTATGTTTCATAGAATCAATTATATATTGTTTATGCTGAACAACATTTTCAAAATATTGCCAATGACCTGTAATACGATTTACAGATTTAAATTGAGTTTCATTAAACGTACTTTCATTTTGCCAAGAAAAAAAATTTTTCATTAGAAATACTAATTTCTTTTTTTTGTCTAATTTTCTTATTATTCTTGAATCTAATATTCTAAATAACAATTTTAAAAATTTTCCTATTTCTTTAAAACCGAAAGTTGATGGGTGTAATATGGTTTTTCGTAAAAAAACACTTTTGTTATCATCAACAGTGTTGTAGTAATTTGATATGAATACATCATGTCCTTTAAGCTTTAATTCTTTAGCAAACAAATATTGGAATATTTGATTACCTACCCCACCGTAAACGTCAACAATAATTTTACTCATTTTATTTCAAGTGGATTTTCAAATAATTTAAGTGTTTTGCTAAATTCTTTTATGTCTACAGTCAAATCATCGTGCACGTTATTTGATAATGATTCAGCTAAAAAATAAAAATATTCTATTTCAAATTCTGAAGCTAAAGAAAAAAAAGAATTATTCTTCAGATCTCTATTGTTTCTAATTTCTAAAACCTTGGAATTTTTGTTCATAAACATTATATTAGTTAAAGCTGCACCATGAATTGAAACAACTCTTTCTACATTTTTAAATAAATCAATTTGCTCTGAAAGTTTTAATTTATCTGGATATACACATTTATAACCTTTACTTAAGAGGAAATCTTTTACTTCAGTCTCATTTTTTATCCTCCTCCTAGATTCATTTTCTCTGCTTAGCCATATTTTTTTTATATTTTCATTTCTAGGGTTTCCCAATCTACTTTTTACCAACTGATTGCTAATATCATGAATAAAGTTTTTATTATAATTTCCTACCTCAGCTGTTCTAGAGGGTAAAACTAAGTTTTTAATTAAATATTTTTTTTCTCTTTCAAACAATTTGTAAGGAATTTCTAAAATTTCTAAAGTCTCTAAAATAAATTTTGAATTCCTCAGCTCTGATGGCAATAATATTGGGTATTGTTGAATTTTATTATCTAATATAAACACTCTTCCCAGCACATCGGTCATCCAATGAAAATAATTATGACTTTTATCATCAACTACCCACGATGCAGAATCTATGTACTCTGTTTGAATTTCTTTTTGTGAATAATTAATTATATTTTTTATGGAATTCTTAATCATTGACAAATAAGATCCTTGCATTCTGTAAAATTTTGACTTTAATGGTAGAAATTTATAAAAGAATAAGTATGAATTAAATAGAGTAATTTTTTTCTTGTTTAAGTAGTATGTTTTATTAATTGTCCTAGATAATTCATTTTTAAAAATGTTGTTATCTTTCTCTGAGTAGTTTTTGGGTAAAGTTCTTGTTGAAGTGTATCTATTACTTATTATATGCTTAGATTTCAAATTATTTTTAATCTCCATCTAGTTCTAAATTTTATAAAACAATCTCTTTAATTGAGTATATCTAAAAAGTAAAAGTTTTAATTTTCTTTTTATTATTGAATTAATTTTTCTCTTAAAGCTAAATAATTTGTAGTAAAAAAAACTGGATACTACGGTAGATTCGGTTAATGGTAAGTTTCTTTTTTTATGAATAGATTGAGATTTAATACTTTCTACCCAGTAATCTACATTTAAAAAATCATCATCTTTGTAATTATTCTTTACTTCAATCAGTTTTTTTTTCAAAAAATCATAGCTAATTTCTCTATAATTTTTTACAAATATAATTGGAAGATTGATTAAATTACTAAATGTTTTGTGTTCCATAACTACAGGGATCGATCCTAAATATAGTGCTTCCCAAATTCTGTGTGTGTCAATTCCATTTCCCCATGGACATAAAATAAATTGATATTTTTGTAAATCATTTTTGTAGTCACCCAATGAAATTTGGTTTTTTCTTACAATCGTCCATTCAAATTCTTCAAAGAATGGTTTAAGTTTTCCTCTATGTCTAAAATTTGTATTTTCATTAAAGTTTAAATAAAGTTTAAAGTCTTTTGTAAAACTCCTATCGCACTTTTCTCCTATCTGGTCTGATAAAAGATTTTTCGGTGAGTAATTATTTGCTAAGCCTATTGGCAAAGGTTTTGTATTTTTATTTACATAATCAATATTAATGGAATACACAAACTCAACACATTTTGGTTTTTTTTTAAGTATTTTTTTGTCAATCAATCTATCTGATTGAGAAGAAATTACTATCAAATTAGAGATATTCTTTAATTTTTTTAAATCATAAAACAAGCATTCCAACATTAATGAATTACAAAAAATTACATCACCAGATTTTACTTTGAATTGTTTAAGTTTATAAAAAGTGTAAAATTTATTTTTGTCCATCACATAAATGTCTAAATTACTTAATTTTTCAATTTCTGAATTACTTATTACTTCTGAGTAAACAACATCAGAATTCAAAGCAAAATTGCTGCTTTTTACAAAATTTCTATTTTTTAGTTTAAAGGTCATACCTATTTTCTTTTCTATCGTGTAAACGAATTATAATGTAATAATGTTGAATTTCGTATACTGTCTAGACAAAAATTACAATCAGCAAGTTTTAACCTCGATAAATTCTTTAATTGAAAATTGTTCAAAAGATATAAATATTTATATTATCCATGAAGAACCAGATTCATTAAATCTTCAAACCATTAAACAAAATAATGGGGGTGAAATAAAAAAATATAAAATTGAAGTAAGTGATGATTTTCCCAATCTAAATGGAGCTCATGTTTCAAAAGCAACCTACTATAGACTTTACTTGTCTAAATATTTACCTCAAAATTTAGAATATATAATTTATCTAGATGCAGATATTTTATGCTTGAATGACCCCATAGAAAGCATGGAATCAACTATAAAAAATATGCAAGTTGAATCTTTGGGATTATCTGCTGTCACAGAAATGGTTTACAAAAATAATTCTTCTGTGGATAGTGACCGGTTCATAGAGCTAGATATGGAAAATAATAAATATTTTAATGCTGGAGTATTAGTTATTAATTTTCAAGAATGGCAAAAGAAAAATGTTGAAGAAAAACTCTTAGATATAATGACAAAATACTATGACAAAATTTTATATTGGGATCAAGATATATTGAATAAATATTATGATGGAAAATATTTCGAATTAGAAAAAATAAATAACTTTGCATTCGCAATATATAATAAAGACCGTTATGACCCACAATTCATTCACGAAACAATCAATTTTTTACACTACAATGGAAAAGGGAAGCCTTGGCAAGTACAGAACTTAACTTTCGATAGTTCGCAAATTTATCAAAACGAATTTAGAAAATTAAATTTAGGTTTTTATCATATTATTTTTAATTTAAAGATCAAAGTAATTGTTACTTTTTTGCAAAATATATTATCACTTAGAATATTGAAATTAGAAAAACCATTACAATATATTTACTTAAGTATAAAAGCAATTTTCAAAAAAAATTAAGGTTTTAATATCCTGCATTGAAAAATTTCATTGTTTGATACTTTTAATATCATAACAATAGCCCAAAGCATTAAAAGAGTGCCGTGGATATCTGCTTGATTTTGAAAACTAGAAAATTTCACATCATAATAATAATTTTGACTACTATTTTGATAATAAGAAAATCCTCCTTGATTTTCTTTGTAATGTAATTTAATTAAATCTAATAATTTAACTAAATAATCAATGATTTGATCTTTTTTATAATCTGTTTCCTGCGAGCACTTAAACAATACATAAACTATATCTACTATGTCACAACCCTCGCTTATGGGATCTCCCTCTAGACAATTATCAATAATTTTTTCTGGTGAGTGTATGTCTATTTCTAACCAATCAAGAGCTGTAATAACTTTCATAGAACCATTTATTTTTTCTTTAAATGAAAGTGCTTTTGAGGATTTGAAATAAAAGCCAGTTCTATTGTCTAAAATTGTTTTTAAAAAAGATTCTATATATTTTTTAGATTCTAAAAAATTTTCATTACTTAATTGAGTTTTAGCAAACAAAGATATTGCAGCTAACTGTGCACCGCTACTCCAAGGGTATTTCCAATTTAAATCGTTCAGAAATTTATCTATTTCGATTTCTTTAGTAGGAAAATCTAGATACTTTCTGTCTAAGATTACGCCTAATTCACTCAATGTAGATATCGTTTGTTTAGTTTCTGCTCTAATGTAATTATTTAACTTCACGTTATAATTTTTAAAATTCGTATCAAGAAATTTATTAGAGAAATATTTTAAGCTACTTTTTGATGTTGAGTCTTTGTTCGTTTGTAAAATTTCTACATATACTTTATCAATAAATGAATTTAAAGGATAACCGCCTTTATCTATGTGTTGAAATGATTTAAGATATGTTGCCCATTGAGTTATAAATTCATCTTTAAACTCATCTACTTTGTTAAGTAAAATGTTTATTTTTAATGCGTAGCAGGAAAAGCCTAGTTGTAAATCTTGAGTACTTTTTATTTGATTGTTTATTATTGGCTTATATCTAAATTCATTGCTTTCATGCTTTAAGTTATCTAGAAAAAAAATAATATTTTTATCTAAATTTTTTAACCACTCCATTTTATATAAAAGTGTTTTTGTAAAGGCCAACCATTCGGTGCCTGCTGAAAGAAATTAGCTCAAATTTGTTGTTTGTTAGAATTTTATTTACATCTACTATGGTACTGTCTGAATTTATACCTCTCTCTGCTCCAAAATCTACAGAGACATACTCAATTTTTTTTAGAGTTTTTTTGGATCCAATTAAAACTTCTGGTTCATACCCTTCAGCTTCTAATTTAAAAAGTTTAATTGGATTTTCCAAACCTAAACTGTCTAATGTAATAGTTTTTACATATTCAAAATTATCATTTCCAAAAAATATGATAGAAGAGTCTCCCCCTTGACTATCCAAAAATAGTTTTGATTCTCCATTTTTATCAGACAAAGCAACATTAACAAACTCATCGGTAAGGTTGACCCTATTTTTAACTAGCGAATCGTATGTAGTTATGTCTGGCTCAAAACCAAGATAATTAATTTTTATCCCTTTCTTATAAAAAGCGATATTTAGTTCCCCAACATTTGCTCCACAATCCAATATTAAATCCCCATCTTTAATATTTATTTCATTTAAACAATATGTGTCATAAAGTTTTTCAAAAAGCTTTGTTTCATCACCGAGGACTCTAACGATTCTCTTATTTGGATAATGAATAGTGATGTTATCATCAATATACTTTGTATAGAAATTATTATTAAATTCAATTTTTGTTGAATTTGGAATCAAAAAATTTATTAAGTAACAAAACAGCTTTCCATTAATATATTTAAAAATAATTTGTATTAATTTTCCATAGATTATAAATATAATTTTTTTTAGAGTAGACATTTTATGTACATTAAAATTTTGAAATAGAAAGTGGGGTAAGTTAATTAAGTCAACCTTATTGTTCTTCATATAGTATGTATATTACCGTATCGATTTTGATATAATCTTTATTAAAAAGGATCTAAAAATTAATATTATTATATTTGGAAGTACTGGTTTAGTTGGTTCTTCTTTAGTAAAACATTTATCGGCTGATAATCTATATCAGGTATTTGAAGGTAGTAGAAAAAATGTTGATTTATTTAATCTTGATGAAACTTCTAAGTTCATTGCAAAAATTCGTCCAGATATTGTAATTAATGCTGCAGCAAAAGTTGGTGGAATTGTTGCAAACAACACCCAGAGGCTTGACTTTATATTAGAAAATTTAAAAATAAATATGCATATTCTTGAAGCTTGTATGCCTTATAACCAAATAAAAATAATTAATTTAGGTAGCAGTTGTATTTATCCACTAAATTCTGAAAACCCTATTGGTGAAAGTTTAATCATGAGCGGAAAACTTGAGCCTACTAATTCACCATATGCGATGGCTAAACTTACAGCAATTGAAATCGGTAATGCCCTTTCTACTCAATTAGGTCATGAAGTTATTAATTTAATGCCTACAAATCTTTATGGTCCTAATGACAACTTTCATCCAGTAAATAGTCATGTAATACCAGGACTAATTAATAGATTCCACAATTCCAAATTAAATAATGAAAGTGAAGTAAGTATCTGGGGTGACGGCAGCCCGCTTAGAGAATTTCTATATGTAGACGATTTAGCTGACGCAATTAAATTTATTATTCAAAATAAAATTTCCGATGATCTGATAAATGTTGGTAGTTCAGTAGAAATTAGTATTTCAAAATTAGCTGACCTAATTGCACAAACTGTTCAATATGAAGGATCGATTGTCTACGATGAAACAAAACCAAATGGAAACATGAGAAAACTACTAGATAATTCTTTAATTAATTCTTACGGTTGGAAAGCCCAAACTCCTCTGAAGGATGGCTTGAGGTTGACTTACGAATGGTACAAAAAAAATATAAATTCTTTAAGGAGTTAGAAAATGTTCCCAAGTGGGTTTAAGTAAGTTCTTTTCCATTAGAACTTTTTCACTTTTAGCTAAATCTAAATCTGCATCTATCATCATTTTAATAAGATCTTCAAAACTGGTTTGCGACTCCCAATTAAGTTCCTTTTTTGCTTTTGAAGGATCGCCCAGTAAATGTTCTACCTCATTTGGCCTAAAATACTTTTCAGATTGTAATACATAATCTTCAAAATTTAGATTGACATAGTCAAAGGCAGTCTTAAGAAATTCCTTAATAGTATGAGTCTCGCCTGTAGCAATAACAAAATCATCAGGTTTTGAATGGTGCAACATTTTGTGCATTGCTATTACATAATCCCCGGCAAAACCCCAATCTCTAGAGGCATCTAGATTTCCCAAGGTGAGTTTTTCTTGAATACCAACAACAATACGTCCAATAGCTCTTGTTATTTTTCTAGTGACAAAAGTCTCTCCCCTTAATGGCGATTCATGATTAAACAAAATTCCATTAGTACAAAATAAGTCATAAGAATCTCTGTAAATTTTAGTCATGTGATACGAGAATACTTTTGAGGCAGCATAAGGGCTTTTTGGTAATAAGGTAGAGTTTTCATCTAGTTTGAGAGTTCCCTCACCTCCAAACATTTCGGATGATGAAGCTTGGTAAAACTTTATATTTTTTTTACTATTTTTTATTGCTTCTAGAATCGAAATTGTCCCCAAGTTTCCTACTTGCGTAGTATAAATCGGATTTTTAAAAGAAACTGCAACGTGAGATTGGGCTGCTAAATTATATATTTCATCGGGTTCGATTTTGTTAATTAAATTACTAATTGATGAAGAGTCAATTAAATCTGAGTAATAAAGATTTAATAATTTTTTTGGTGAATATTTAGATATCAGAGTGTCTATACGCGTGGTATTAAATGTTGAAGACCTTCTTATAGTTCCATGAACTTCATAATTATCTTCTAATAAATATTTGCTTAAATAATATCCATCTTGACCTGTAATTCCAGTAATAAATGCCTTTTTCATACTAGTTATGATACCCATCTGATAAAAAATAACCCATGAAAGTATAAAATATAAAAGGAAACTGGACGCCTTCCATTGTTACATCTAAAGAGGAGACAATCAATAAAGGAGCAACCAAAACAAAAAAATCTATCTTCTTATTCTTTAACACCCAAGTTTTATATATTTTTATGTATAAATAAAGAAATATTATGAGTTGAAATAATCCTCCTCTGCCGAGAATATTAAAAAAATAATTATGAACATTTTCATTTAACCCATCTCGACCAAGTCTTCCTGGAGCGGAGGGATCTAACATTATCTCAAAAATTCCCTCATACCCAAATCCAAAGTATATTTTATTTTTTGAAATAAGATCATCAATTAAGTCCTGCCAAATATCAAGTCTCCAATCTGTTGTATTGTCAGAAGATTTAATTCTTCCCTCTTCAAAGTAGAATGATAAGAAACCCTTTGATATATCTTTTTGTTTCAAAATACCATCTTCTATTTGTGTAGTTACTTCTAAAATTACATTCTCTTCAGAATCAATATCTTGAAAATTAATTCCCGAAAGTAGATAAGACGAAACATAAAATAATATAACTGAAAAAAGAATAATGAAAAGAGATTTAAACTTATTTCCTATTAAAAATTTATAATAACTCATACTATTTAAAACTATAAAAATTGCTGCAGCCAGTACTGAACCTCTACTTTGTGAGATAAAATAAGGAAGAAAAATACTACTTGAAAAAGCAAAAACATAAAACTTAATGGTACTTGAAACTTCTGTTTTTTTGAACAAGGTATTGAAAACTACTAGTAATAATAATTGATCTGCCGCCTTAATAAATTGAAATTTATCAGAATAACTAATAAAGAAATCCATAATAAAATTTGGATAATTAATGAACGTAATAAAATAAGAACCCAGCAGAACTGCTCCCATAAATAAAACTATTAAATTATGACTAAATACAGTAAGAAAATAAATCCCGATAAAGATAAAGCTTACACTCCAAACAAAAGAGCTCTGCTTGATTAAACTAAGGTTAAATTCTGTGGGTAAGTTTACTAAAAGTACCACAAAACAACTAAGAATTATTAATTGAAAAACTGGCAAAATCTTAGTAGATTCTTGCAAAGAAAGTTTTGAAGAGAATTTTTTTGAAAGTAAAAACAAGCCTATTAGTACACAAAAGCCTGTATATAGCTCGCCCAATCGAAATCCAAAAATATAGATTCCAACAAAAGATCTCATAAATAAAGCTACAGAAATTAAATTTATAATAAATAAGGATGAAACTAAGATTTTAAATTTTGAAATATCTTTGAAGTTTTGATTAATAAACACTTATTATATTTTAGTAGAATGAAAAATATTTTATATATATTTAATATTGGAAGAAAAGCAAGGCTTTCTGAAGATACCGAAAGGCCAGAAGATTTTTTTTATGGATACAGTGAATTTAAAAAAAAAGATAATACTACTGAGTTGTTGGAGCTTTCAGAAAAACCAAACTATATATTATCACCAATCTTTAAAATAATAAGAAAAATATCAAGAATTCCAATTTACACTGAAAAATTAGCGAGTATTAATGGTATAAAAAAGATTCTTTACGCAAATACAATTGTTGCAACTAACCAAAATATTGGATACTCTGTCTTTCCACTCTTACTAGTTATGCGGTTTATTAAAAAATATAATTTTATAATTTTATCGATGGGGATGGTAGAGAATATAAATAACAAATGGCTAAATAAAGTTATAATCAACAAAACACTTCAATTATCAAAAAAAATAATTGTTATAAGCAAAAATGAAATAACCAAGGCTAGAAAACTTTTCCCAAAGTATCTAGAAAAATTTATATACATTCCATTTTGTATAGATACTAATTTCTGGACGACTAAATCAAACACGACTAAGTCAAATAAAGTTTTATTTATAGGCAATGATAAATTTAGAGACTATTTATTTTTAGAGAAACTAGCTTCAGCTATGCCAGAAATTGACTTTACTTTCCTAACAACCAATATTTCATCAACAAAATGTCCAAATATAAATCTACTCAAGGGGAGATGGAGCGAGAGCGAATTGAACGATACAGATGTAAGACAACTTTATAAAGAAAACTATATTACTATTCTTCCATTACTTAACTCTTATCAACCCAGTGGACAAAGTGTAGCTTTACAGTCTATGAGCATGGGTGTTCCGGTATTAATAACTAAAACTGAGGGATTTTGGGATACTGAATCATTTATTAATTATGAAAATATTCTTTTATTAGAAAATAATGATATAAATTTATGGAAGACAACTATTAATGAATTAATAAGTAATAAAATTCTGTACAAAAAAATTGCTAATAATGGAAAGAGGTTAGTCAGGGGGAAATTTAATTTAGATATTTTTTTTGAACAAATAAGTAAATTAACTTAGAAATTTTTTGTGAATAAAATCTTTAATCGGGGTTTTTAAATTTTTTGGTCTGTTGTTAATTATTTGTAATTTATCATCAAGAAGAATTTTAAAAAATTTAAGAAATTCTCTAGACATTTGATCAGAATTTCTAGGGTAAAACTTTAATTTTTTTACCAAATCATCATAATTATCGATAGTGTAAAGCAATTTTTCTTCTAAGTTATCTTTGTTATATTCAACTCCAAATCCTTCACAATATTCTTTAATTCCCCCACTGTCGATATACATAATAGGTAGGCCACATTGGGCAGCTTCGATATGATGGTTCCCCGAAGGTTCATTTAGTGAACCAGTAATGTATATATGATTTTGCTTTAGTTCGTTTGCTAAGTGAGCCCCACTAAGAGGTTCGATTAAATTAGTGTTGTTTAGTTGGAGTTTTTTAGGGATTCGGCCGATAAAATTAAATTCAAATATATTGCTATATTCTTTTTTATTAAGTAATACGTCGAGTGCATTATATATATCAAATCCCTTATTCCAATTATCGCTCCAGTGATGTGTAACTATTTTTATTTTTTCACTTTTTGTCCATCTATTAAAATTTTTTGAATTAAATATATCTTTATCAGCACCCGCAAGAATTACTTGATTGGGTTTATTATGAAATTCACCTTTATTTAAGTACAAATCTTTTATCCAACTACTAACAAATATTGTTGCATCTGCTGATAAGTTTGCATGTGCAATATATTTATTTATATACTTAGTGTCTTTGTGTTCATCGCACTCATTTACTCTGTGAACAACAATTGCTGAAGGATTTTTATATTTTATATAATTTTGTACATCATAATTTGTAAAAGCTGAAGATGGAGAAGTTTTTCTTGGTTCTGTAAGCAGTATGATATCAATATCCTCATCAATTAAATCATAAACAACAATATTTCCATTTTTGATTAAATATTTGCTGAGATTTATGGCAAATAAATTACCTCCACCCCAGGGTCCATCTTGAATTCGGGTTCCAATACTAACTTTCATAAATTAGTAAATTCCTCAATATATTTAGGCAGTAAAGATTCTATAGTAAATTTTTGGACATTTTTAAACGCTACTTCAACATTTGGAATCGCTTTAGGATAATTGTCAAATTCATAAATTGATTCTTTTGACAATATTTCACCTGCAATACCTACATTCGTAGAAATTATCGGTGTTTTAGTTATTGCAGATTCATATATAGCAAAAGGCCCTCCTTCGTATCTTGACGAAACAATATACAAGTTAAGTAAGTTATAGAAGTCATTCATTTGTAAATGGCTGGCCATTTCGTAATATAAATAATTAATTCCTAATTTTTCTAATTCTGTTATTACATAATTTCTCCTCTTTCCTGTCAGTAAAACTGTTACATTTTTTTTATCACTGTTGAAGTAATCTATCATTTCTATCAATCTATCTGGTCCTTTTGAAAGTTTGGGAAGTGATAAATTACTGCCTTCAGAATCTCTTTGGAAAGAGCCTATTACAAAGCTGTCTAACTCAATATTGTATTTTTCTCTAAGTTCTATTTTATTTTCCTTAAAATACCACTTTCTTTTATCTATCCAAAATGGGATATACTTTACTTTTTTCTTTGTAATTTTTTCTAATTGATGTTTTGTTACTAGCGAAGGAACATGGTAAAAATCTACATAATTTTCCCTTTCGAGAAAATCTGCTTTTTCATTCTCAAATTTTTCTTCATCAATATGGTGTATAGTGCAAATTACTTTTTTGGACATTAATTGTTTTTTGTTAACAGTTTTCCAAGTCCATGGTGCAATTAACCAGATTAAATCTGCTTTTCGTAACTTATTGGTTATAAGATTTTTATTTCTAGAGACAAATTCTTGCTTTAATCTATCAACTATCCAGTTTTCATTTAAATTGTTAATATAAATCTTAAAATTTTTGTTTTCCATGTGTATATTTTGACCTTATTATAGCTTTTGCCTATTTGCTAAATGAAAGTAGATTTCTTGTTCTTTTTTAAATTTTGATGATAGATTGTCTTTAATATTTAATAAGTAGAGAATCTTATTTAAATTTTTAATCTTATAACCATGTCTTATAATATCTATAAATAATTTAAAGTCTTGAGAATATTTAAAATTCTCATCGTATCCTCCTATAGAATCAAAAATCTTTTTGTTTATAATCAAAGTTCCATGTATGTATGGGTTTTTAAATTTGCGAATAATCTTAAACGGAATATAAAAAGAAAAACCAGGAATTTTAATATTTTTTCCTTGAATCCTTGCACGAGAAACCACCGCGTCAAATTTATCTATAAATTTAAGCTGTTCACTGAATCTATGTTCTAAACTTAAATCATCCGCATCTTGTCTGGCCAATATGTCTCCCTTCGATTTTCTAGCGAGAAAATTTAATGATCTAGTTAAACCTAAATTTTCTGTATTTTGGTAGATTTTTATGCGTTTATCTTTGCTTTCATAATCTTTTAATATTTGGTACGTTAAGTCAGTAGAACAATCATCTAAAATTAAAAATTCGAAATTTTTATAAGTTTGATTAAGAATGCTTTCTATAGAATCACCGACTTTTTTTTCTTCGTTGTAAACACTCATCAATACTGATACTTTTTTAGTCATTCAATATCAGTTCCAGTTTTTCCAGAATTGAATTTTCTTCCAGAAGTTCGCTTATATAAATTTGATTTGAATTTCCTAATTTCTTTAGTAATTCAATATTTTCGGAAAGATTAATCTTTTCGGTTAAATCTGAATAATCGTATTGTTTATAAATCAAAGGATAGTTTTTTGGAAAAAATTCACTTATTCCACCACTATCAGGAAATATAGCTGGAACACCCATTGATGATGCTTCGCATAAAAAAGTTGGTTGACCTTCATATAGTTTTGTAGCTGTAATTACAACGGAAGCATTTTTAATATAATGTTTAACATTTTCATTATCTAAAAAGCCCAAAAACTCTACATTGTAATTTTTATATTTTCTCCTTAATTCTGCAAGAACAGGTCCGTCTCCAATAATTTTTAACGTAATATGTTTTAATCTTGACTCAGCATGAGAAATTATTAATTCTTCTAAACCTTTTTCTTTGGAAACTCTTCCTGCATAAAGCATAAATCTTTCATTTATCTTCTTATGCTCAAGATTATTCATTTTTAAAAAATTATTAAATACAAATATTTGGTTTGGTTGGATTTGAAGTTCTCTTAGAAAGTTTTTATGAAAATTAGTTAAAACAAGTATTTTAAAGTTTGATGATTTGATAATTTTAAAATATTTTCTACTGAAGCGGATTGAATATAATGACTTTAAATAAGATTCATTGAAGTATTTGTTTATAAAAAGATTGGATTGTTTATTCAATCCACATGCTTTGCATAAATTATTACCATTTAAATGTTTTTTAATAAAGTACGATTGGCAACAGAAATATCTGAAATTATGAAGCTTTAACAGTACTTTTCTCTTTTCTTTTTTTAATATTTTGAATATTCCTAATGAAGCAGCAAACCATAAATTGTGTATATATACAAAATCAGGGTTAAAGCTATCAAGCTTTTTTTTTAATAATTTATTTGAATTAAAGTTACTATTGAAAATAATACCAAGTAAAAAAAATGCTCCATTTATAGTTTTATTTGAAAATATAAGTGTATCGACTTCATAGTGCTTTTTTAAAAATTTAATTTCATTCGAGACAGCTATGTCTTCTCCTCCAAGATTTCTGTATTCACTGTGAAGCACTAGTATTTTTTTCATATATATAAAACTTATATTAATTAGAAATATTTTTTTATTATCATTATATTTGTGAATGTACTCTTACTATTTACACATGAAACTTCTCTTTTAGATTGGAAGAATTCGGGAATATTATCAAGAGAACTTAAGCCATATATTTTGCTGCATGAAAAATATAAGGTAAGTTTCACTTTTGTAACTTATGGAGATGAGTCAGATTTTGATTTGGTTGACAGGTATGATTTTATTGAAGTTCTTCCCATTTACAAATACCTAAAAAAGAAAAAAAATAAGTTTTATAATTTTATATATTCTTTAATTTGTATTAATCCTTTACTAAAAAATAATTCCATTAATTTTAATTTAATTAAAACAAACCAATTGAAGGGGTCTTGGCTTGCAATTGCAATTAAACTTATAACTGGTAAGCCTTTATTATCCAGAACGGGTTTTGATTTATTCATATTTAGTAAAGAAAACAAAAAGAGTATATTAAAGCTCGCATTTTATTACCTACTAACTTTATTAACTTTAAATATATCTAATTTGTATACCGTTTCTTCTGAAAGCGATTTTGAGTTTATCAACAAAAAATATTTATTTAAAAAAGATAAATTAAAACTAAGAAGAAACTGGATATCTATTAAAGAATATGATGGATTAAATAAAAGATCTGAAAATAAGTTTTTAGCTGTTGGTCGTCTTGAGAAACAAAAAGATTATGATTACCTTATAAATTTATTTAATCCTTCACCATATACTTTAGATATTATCGGCGATGGAAGCCTAAAAAGTGAATTAATTGAAAAATCAGATAATAATATTAACTTCCTTGGAAAGTTTGAATTTGATGATCTCTTGAAAAAATATAAAGAATATAAATATTTTATAACTGCATCTAATTTTGAAGGAAACCCAAAATCTCTTATTGAAGCAATGTCAGCAGGTTGTGTCGTCTTTGCACCTGATATCAAAAATATCATTGAAATAATTAGCAACGGGGAAAATGGATTTATATATTCCAAAAAGTTAAATAATTTATTTGAAGTTGTAGATAGCGTAACTGAAATAGAATTTAAAAAGGCTTCTGAAAATGCATTCAAATTTGTTCAAAAAGAATATTCAATAGATAGCTACATTGATAGAGAGTGGGCTGATTATTTAAGTATCATGAAAGATAATTAAATTACACCAATAAGTTTTACTTCATTTCAAGTACTTATCTTAAATTTTTTGTTAAGCACAAATTCTATCCCAAAAAGAACAATGAACGAAAACAACCTCTCCATGATGGAAGCGATAATAACTATTTCATAACTTATTCCATGAATGCTGCTTAGTAGAATAATCAACCCTTCTTTAACTCCAATATTTCCAGGTGTTATATTCACTAAATTTATAGCTATAGATAATACTATGTAAGCAAAAGCAGAAAAATAACTAATACTGGTATCAAGATTATTAAATATTATAAAAATTGTTATTGACTCTGTGAAATAAAATAACACATGATAAATTTGAAGTTTTATATTTGAACTTGAAAAATATTTAAAAGATTTGAGCGCTCCAAATTTTTCTAAAAAACTCCAGCTAGTGGTGAGTTTCACTGACAAAAATAAAGGAACCAATAGTGCAAATATTGCAAGTAAAGCTAACAAAAAATTAAGCTGTTCAGAATACGCATAAATAATAAATGCAATAACAATAATTGGAAATAAATTTATAAAAGAGATGAAAGTCCATAAGAAAAAATATTGAGCAGATTTAAAACTATAATTTTTGTTTAAATAATAGAACTTGTATCCAGCACCAAGCTTTAAGGGTAGGGAAAGATTTCCTAGTGCATTTTTAGAGGTCAGGCTTAAAGAGGTTAATTTGTTAAGATTAACATCGATATTTTTGAGTACATATAAGTTCATTAATGAAAGAAAGTGGAAACCTGTATATTTTAGAAATATAATCAGAAGTATAATCAAAATATTAAAATTTTTTAACCTAGAAAATTCTGATGCATTTCCATTAATAAAATATAGAAAATACCCAAAACTTGCAAACAAAATTATGTTTTTAACTGCAACAAGGAGTTTTGTTTTGAAAAATTTCATTAATATTTTCATTTTAGGGCTTAAAGTAATTACACAGTCTATGTTTAAAAAATTTACTGAATATTAAATAAGATTATTGAATTAATATGAGTTTGTGAAGCTAAACAGTATACTCTCAAATAAATATATAATATTTTTAATCTTATTTTTCTTTAACTATTTTTTGTATGTAAGGCTAAATTTATATGAGATTATCTCTTCACATGATTTAGAGGCTTCTTTTGTAAAAGGACGAAAAGTGTCTTTTCAAAACCTTCCTTACTCTACTGTTTGGGACGGTAAGGGTCCCCTCTTTTTTTATATGTATAAGTTCTTTGATTTAATCACATTTAATACCATGTCATTGATAAACCTGTTGGTAATTCTATTAAAAACAGTAATTTCTTATCTTATTTTTACCAATAACTTTAAGCAATCAGGGCTAACTTCAATTGCTCTTTTGCCTACATTTTTTTATATTTTAATCGCAACAAATAATATATTTGGAAACTCTATTTACTATGAAGAAATTATAATTTTGCTACTTATTTTTTGTATTTTCACTGAAAAGCAATTTGATAACTACACTATTTCTGGCATTCTTATTGCTTCAACCACTTTAATAACAAATATAATATATATATTTTTACCAATATTTTTATACCGTGCATATAGAAATAACAAAACTCTAAATTTTATTGCCTCATTTACATTTGTTAATTTAATAACAATGTTGATTTTCTATTTAAATGATTTATTTGAAATCTTTATTTATACAAATGTTATTTATCCTTTTACATACGTCTCTGAAAACGCAAGTGTTGGGTTACTTTCTATATTTTATCTCCTCAAAGATAATTTAAGTTATTTTTCATTTTTTTATTTCGTAATATTATGCGCGCTATTTATATATTTTTTTGTTACTAATAAAAAAAAATTTGACTTGGATTTAAATTTAATAACCACTTTTTATTTAATTACATCTTCAATTTTTATTCCTATTATTAGCGGTAAATATTATGGTCATCATTTCTTATATTTTCTAATATTTTTTTTGTATAATTTTTCATTTTTCTATGTGAAGTCAGATTCTAATTTTAGTATTTTGAAACTTAATTTTTATAGAATTATCTCATTTTCATTTATAATTTTTACTATCTACCCATCAGTAAATGCTGACTCAAAAGAAATAAATATTTTCAAGGAATATGAATATGAATTAATTGCGTATGAACTTGTTAATAGCTACCCCGAATTAGAAACAATTTTTGCAAATAAAAATATTATTTTGAGCAACTTCTCAAATTTACGAGCTATTAACTATGTTGCCTTCACACCATTATATTTTGATAAACCAGATCTTATTAATGATTTACAGCATTATGCACTAAAAGCTGACTCTATAGATCTTATTATTAATTCAAAACCCGATGTATTGATATGTGGTTTTAATTTTAAAGACTTTTATGAATCTTATTGTAAAGGTGATGACTATTTTTTTTATAAAGACTTTAATTATTCATCAATATTCATAAATAAAAATTTTCAAAAATAAGATTGTAATTTGTAATAATTTTATAACCTAAAACTGTCTTTTTCATCAGAACTTAGGTTTATCAACTTCTACTATTAGATAAAAGCTTTTTTATTAAATGATTTGTTTACTTTTTAATTTATATATTAAAAAAATGCTTGTATAACTTTTTTGAAGTATTTATAGATTT
>Ga0181601_10000646_pt1 | contig 28678 bp, 25 predicted proteins | sample 041ome_8_FD_133020 | JGI IMG/M metagenome (GOLD analysis project Ga0181601, IMG submission 133020) | Coastal salt marsh microbial communities from the Groves Creek Marsh, Skidaway Island, Georgia - 041407BS metaG (megahit assembly) | ecosystem: Environmental > Aquatic > Marine > Intertidal zone... | reverse complement strand
TCGGCGAGATATTCGACCGGCTTAAAAAGCGGGGCGCATTATCCGAGGCCGACGTTACCGCGGCGATGCGGGAGATCCGCGTTGCGCTGCTGGAAGCCGATGTCGCGCTGCCCGTGGTCAAGAATTTCATCGACGGCGTACGTGAACGTGCGATCGGCGAGGAAGTGCTGCGCTCCGTCACGCCGGGTCAGCAGGTCGTCAAGATCGTCAATGACTACCTGACCGAAATGCTCGGCCCCGAAAGCGAAGAGTTCGAGGTTCGCGCCGCAGCGCCTGCCGCCGTCATGATGGTTGGTCTTCAGGGCTCCGGTAAAACGACCACGTCGGCCAAGATTGCCAAGCGTATCCAGGAAAAGCAGTTCAAGAAGGTGCTGATGGCGTCGCTCGACGTACGCCGTCCGGCGGCCCAGCAGCAGCTTGAAATACTGGGCAAGCAGGCAAATGTGGCAACGCTGGAAATCGTACCGTTCCAGACGCCGCGCATGATCGCCGACCGGGCGATGGAGACTGCAAAGAAGGAAGGCTACGACGTCGTCATCCTCGATACCGCGGGCCGCCTGCATGTCGATGATGAACTGATGGCCGAAGTCGCGGATGTCCGCGACGGCGCGCGCCCGGCAGAAATCCTGCTGGTTGCCGATGCGATGACCGGCCAGGACGCGGTCAATGTTGCGCAGTCCTTCAACGAAAAACTGAAGCTGACGGGTATCGTGCTGACCCGTGTCGATGGCGATGCGCGCGGTGGTGCTGCCCTGTCGATGAAAGCTGTGACCGGCACGCCGATCCGCCTGCTGGGTACCGGTGAAAAACTGGAAGCACTTGAAACGTTCCACCCGGATCGCATCGCGTCCCGCATTCTCGGAATGGGCGATGTTGTCAGCCTCGTCGAAAAAGCGTCCGAAATGGTCGAACAGGACGAGGCCGAGCGCCTCGTCAAGAAGATGGAATCTGGCCGGTTCGATCTTGATGATTTCGCCTCGCAGCTTCGACAGCTCCGCAAGATGGGTGGTTTGAATGGCGTTATGGGGATGCTGCCCGGCGTCAAGAAGGCACAGGCCCAGATGGCTGCGGCAAATATCGATGACAAGATGGTCATTCATCAGGAAGCGATTATCGGCTCGATGACGCTTTCAGAACGTAAGAAGCCCGACCTGATCAAGGCGTCGCGCAAGCGTCGCATCGCGTCAGGTTCCGGTACGACCGTCCAGGATGTCAACAAGGTCCTGAAGCAGTATCAGGAAATGACGCGAATGATGAAGAAGATGAAAAAGATGGGGAAAAAGGGGCTCATGCGCTCCGGCCTTCCCGGAATGATGCCGCCCGGCATGCCGCCGGGACCCGGCATGAGGTAACGAAGTTTACGCTAAAGAACGAGATTTTTTTCTTATCAAAGATGTTTCACGTGAAACATTGCGATCAAATGGAGGGTTAATAACCTAATGTCGCTTAAACTCAGACTATCCCGGGGCGGAGCAAAGAAGCGTCCCTATTATCGTATCGTTGTTGCAGATTCCCGCATGCCGCGGGATGGCCGCTATATCGAACGCGTCGGTACCTATAACCCGATGCTGCCGCAGGAACATCCCGATCGCATCAAGCTGGATGGTGACCGGATCAAGCATTGGCTTGGTGTCGGCGCACAGCCGTCCGACCGTGTTGCCCGTTTCCTGGGCCAGGCCGATATCATTCCGATGCCGGCAATCAGTGAAACGCCCAAGAAAAGCGCACCGCGCGCGAAAACGCTTGAGCGTATGAGAGAAGCCGAAGCAGCGGCTGCTGCGAAGGCAGAATCTGATGCGGCTGCAGCTGAGCAGGCTGCTGCGGAAGCTGCAGAAGCAGCGGCAGCCCCGGCCGAGGAAGAAGCTCCGGCTGAGGAAGCACCTGCTGAAGAGGCTCCGGCCGAAGAAGCGGCGGCCGAAGAAGCCCCCGCCGAGGAAGCTGCTGCAGAAGGCGGCGAAGAAGAGAAGAAGGAGTAGGTCTCACGGCCAAGAAGTCGGGCAATAAATCGGGCAGCAAGTCGCGCGGCACAGCGTCGTCGGCGGTCGTCTCATCGGCACGGGTTCAGGGCGCGGCGGATCGCGATCGGGTCTGTGTCGGGGCGATTGCCGGGGCGCAGGGTGTCCGGGGCGCGGTAAGGATCAAACCCTTTACCGATGCACCGGAAGACGTCGCGGCCTACGGTCCGGTCTCGGACGAGGCGGGTAGCCGTCGGTTCGAGATCGATATCCTGGAAGTGCGCGGCGGCATGTTGGTCGCCGGGCTGGACGGGGTCGGGGACCGGAATGCGGCGGAGGCGCTGAAGGGGCTACGTCTCTATGTTGCGCGTAGCGAACTGCCAGAGGCCGACGAAGACGAATTCTACCATGCCGATCTTCTCGGGTTGAAGGTTGTGATGGTGGAAGGCGGGGCCGAGGTCGGTACGGTGAGGGCGATTATCCCGGCTGGTGCGACCGAGGTGCTGGAGATCGACCGGGGCCCGGGTGAGTATACGCTGCTGGTCCCGTTCACACGGGCAGTGGTGCCGGAGATCGATATCAAGGCCGGCTGGCTGAGTATCGATCCGCCCGGCGAGACGGAAGAAGAACGAGACACCGTATCCGGTGATGAAGTATCAGACGGTGAACGACCGAACGAAGCTGAAAACGAAGCAGAAGAAGACAACGGAAAGAAAGACTGAGTGACTGCAACACGCGACATATGGACGGCGAAAGTGCTGACGTTGTTCCCGGAAATGTTTCCGGGGCCGCTCGCTCATTCGCTCGCCGGCAAGGCGCTGACCGAGGGCCTGTGGTCGCTCGATGCGGTTAATATTCGCGATTTCGCGACCGACCGGCACAGTACCGTCGACGACACGCCTTTCGGCGGTGGACCGGGCGTGGTGATGCGCGCAGACGTTATCGATGCGGCAATCGACGATGCCGCCATTGCGGGCGCGCCGCTGGTCTATTTGACGCCGCGCGGGACGCCGTTATCGCAGGAAATCGCGGCAGAGCTTGCCGACGGCCCGGGAGTCACACTGATTTGCGGCCGGTATGAAGGCGTTGACCAGCGCGTTCTCGACGCACGTGACGTGACCGAGATCAGCCTCGGTGATTTTGTGCTGTCGGGGGGAGAGCCCGCGGCGTTGGCATTGCTTGATGCCTGCGTGCGGCTGCTGCCCGGCGTAATGGGCGCGGAAGCATCGCTCGAAGAAGAAAGTTTTGCCCGGGGATTGCTCGAATATCCCCATTATACACGGCCCGCCGAATGGTGTGGCCGCAAGGTGCCGGATGTCTTGTTGTCCGGCCATCACCGAAATATCTACGCCTGGCGAATGGAACAGGCGGAGATGATCACACAGGCCCGGCGGCCCGACCTCTGGGATCGGTACCAAAAAGACCTGACGAACCAAAAGGAACAATGACATGAACGTGATTGAACAAATTGAAAAGGGCGAAATCGATCGCCTGGTGGCCGAACGCCCCGTGCCGGAATTCGCCCCGGGCGATACGGTCCGTGTCCATTTCAAAGTGGTCGAGGGTGAGCGCGAGCGAATTCAGATTTATGAAGGCGTGGTGATTGCCCGTACGAACAAGGCGCTCAATTCGTGCTTTACCGTGCGCAAGATCTCCTACGGCGAAGGTGTGGAACGTGTGTTCCCGCTCTACAGCCCGCGGATTGAAAAAATCGAAGTCGTTCGCCGTGGCGCCGTTCGCCGCGCCAAGCTGTATTACCTGCGTTCGCGTCGTGGCAAGTCCGCGCGTATCGCTGAAAAGGTCGACCGTCGCTTCGGCGCTGCCGCAACCGGCGGCAAGAAAGCCTCTCCGGCAACCGCGACAGAGGCTGTCGAGATGAAAGACGAAGCGATGGATCAGGCAACTGTTCCGGCCGCGACGACAGCGACCGAGGAAACTAAAGAGTCCTGATTTCGCTTTGGCGGGCAGGATGGGATGATCTCCGGTCGCGGATGCGACCGGAGTGGGAAGACGCGACCGGTGGTATCGTCACCGGGACGGGATGAGACGCTAAAAGGGATGTATGATGGCCGAACCGAAAACACTGTTCGATAAGATCTGGGACTCTCACCTGGTCGAGGAAAAGGATGATGGCACCTGCATCATCTACATCGATCGCCAGATCATTCATGAAATCACCAGCGCGCAGGCCTTTGACGGGCTTCGCGAAACCAATCGCCCGGTCCGTGTGCCGGACGCACATTTGCTGGTTGCCGATCACAATGTGCCGACGAAAGGTCGTGCCGACGGGATCGAGAATGAAGAATCGCGCATCCAGATCGAACTGCTGGAAAAGAACGCCAAGGAATACGGTCTTCCGTTCATCGACTTTCTCGATGTCCGTCAGGGCATTGTTCATGTCATCGGACCGGAGCAGGGCTTCACTCAGCCCGGCCTGACCCTGGTTTGCGGCGATTCCCATACGGCGACCCATGGCGCGCTCGGCGCGCTGGCATTCGGCATCGGCACGTCCGAGGTCGAACACGTGCTGGCAACCCAGACACTGCTGCAGAAGCAGGCGCAGAACATGCGTATCACGGTGAATGGCGAACTGCGTCCCGGCGTGACGGCGAAAGACATGATCCTTGCCATCATCGGCAAGATCGGCACGGCCGGCGGTACCGGCTCTGTGATCGAATATGCCGGCAAGGCGATTGAAGACATGTCCGTCGAGGGCCGCATGACCGTCTGCAACATGACAATCGAAGCCGGCGCGCGTGCCGGTCTGGTCGCGCCTGACCAGAAGGTTTTCGATTATCTCGCCGGTCGTCCGATGGCCCCGAAGGGTGCTGCCTGGGAACAGGCGGTAGCATACTGGAAGACGCTCATCTCCGACCCGGGCGCCAAGTACGATATCGAAGTCGAAATGGATGCCGCAGATATCGAACCGCAGGCATCCTGGGGCACCAGCCCCGAGATGGTGGCGCCGATCGGCGCGGTTGTGCCGAACCCGGCCGATATCGACGATCCGGCCAAACGCGAAACCGTTGAAGGTGCGCTCAAATATATGGACCTGACGGCCGGTCAGAAGATGACCGAAATTTACGTCGACAAGGTGTTTATCGGGTCGTGCACCAATTCGCGCATCGAGGACATTCGCGCCGCGGCTGCCGTCGCTAAGGGGCGGAAAGTGGCCGACAGCGTCTATGCGATGGTGGTTCCGGGTTCCGGGCTGATCAAGGAACAGGCCGAGGAAGAGGGCCTCGACCAGATTCTGATCGAGGCCGGTTTCGACTGGCGTGAGCCGGGCTGCTCGATGTGCCTTGGTATGAACGGTGACATGCTGCAGCCGGGCGAACGTTCCGCGTCCACCTCGAACCGGAATTTCCAGGGCCGTCAGGGTCCCGGCGGGCGGACCCATCTGGTTAGCCCCGCAATGGCTGCCGCTGCGGCGGTCACTGGTCATCTGGCCGACGTGCGTGAGCTCGTCGACCCGCAAGCTGCCGAATAAGGGAGAACAGGATTATGAAAAAGTTTGAAACCTTCAGCGGCGTCGCCGTACCGTTTCCCGGCCACAATATCGATACCGACCGGATCATCCCCGCACGCTTCCTGAAAACGATCAAGCGTACCGGGCTCGGCGTCAACCTGTTCAACGATATTCGCTATAACGAAGACGGCTCGGAAAAAGAGGATTTCGTCCTCAACCAGCCAGCCTACCGTAAGTCCGAAGTGCTCGTCGCGGGTGATAATTTCGGCTGCGGCTCGTCGCGCGAACATGCGCCCTGGGCGCTGACCGATTTCGGTATCAGATGTGTGATCTCGACCTCATTCGCCGACATCTTCTTCAACAACTCTTTCAAGAACGGCCTGCTGCTGATCCGGGTATCAGCCGAACAGCGCGACGCACTTCTCGAAGATGCTGCCCGCGGCGAAAATGCGCGTATCAGCATAGATCTTGAAAACCAGAAGATCGTGCGCCCCGATGGCGAGGAAATCCCCTTCGACGTCGATCCGTTCCGCAAGCACTGCCTGCTCGAAGGCCTCGACGATATCGGTATCACGCTGCAATCCGGCGAAAAGATTTCCGATTTCGAAGCCAAGCAGAAAGCCGCCATGCCATGGATGCAGGGCGCGCGGGTCTAGTTTTCTCACATCATCTGATCAGGGCTGACATTCCGGCACAGGCGGGAATCTCCCATGAACAGAATCGCCGCGTTTACCGGCGTGACGTTTAATATTTGAAGGAGCAGCCCGATGGCCGCCAATAAAAAAGTTCTCATGCTGCCGGGCGACGGCATCGGTGTTGAAGTCATGTCAGAGGTCCGCCGTCTGATCGACTGGATGGACAAGCGTCGTTCGGTCACGTTCGATGTCACCGAAGACCTGGTCGGCGGTGCGGCCTACGAAGCGCATGGCGAAGCGATTTCCGACAAAACCATGGACGTTGCGATTAATTCCGATGCCGTGCTGTTCGGTGCTGTCGGCGGTCCGCAATGGGATAATGTCGGCTATGACGTGCGCCCGGAAGCCGGCCTGCTGCGGCTGCGCAAGGACATGGACCTGTTCGCTAACCTGCGTCCCGCGATCTGCTTCGATGCGCTTGCCGATGCGTCCAGCCTGAAGCGCGAACTTGTCGCCGGGCTCGATATCCTGATCGTCCGCGAACTGACCGGTGGCGTCTATTTCGGCGAGCCCCGCGGCATCGAGACCCTGGCAGATGGCCAGCGCCGCGGCGTGAATACGCAGGTCTACACGACCGAGGAAATCCGCCGTGTCTGCCGTGTCGCGTTCGATCTTGCCGAGAAGCGCGGCAATCGAGTGTGCTCGGTCGAAAAGAACAACGTGATGGAATCCGGTGTGCTCTGGCGCGAGGAAGCAACCTGGGTCGGCGAAAATGAATACCCCGATGCCGATCTCAGCCACATGCTGGCCGATAACTGCGCGATGCAGCTTGTGCGCACGCCGAAGCAGTTCGACGTCATCGTCACCGACAACCTGTTTGGTGACATGCTGTCGGATGTCGCCTCGATGCTGACCGGCTCGCTTGGCATGCTGCCCTCGGCCTCGCTCGGCCCGGCAGACGAATCCGGTCGCCGCCGCGCCATGTACGAACCGGTCCACGGCTCCGCGCCTGATATCGCAGGCCAGGGCAAGGCCAATCCGCTGGCGATGATCCAGTCCTACGCGATGATGCTGCGCTATTCTTTCGACATGGGTGAAGACGCCGATCTGGTCGAACAGGCGGTCCGTAACGTGCTCGATTCCGGCAAGCGTACCGGCGACATCATGCAGGACGGCATGGAACTGCTTTCATGCGAGCAGATGGGTCAAGCGGTCACCGCGGAGCTCGACAAGCTCGCGGCTTAAGCTGACGGGATAACCGCTCGTTAACGAAATCCTGTTGCGATCAAGCGTTGCCCAAGTTACGATTTCGCCAATGGCTCGTCCTTGACCGAAAGGAACATGAGATGAAAACAGTAATTACCCTTGCCGCAGCCGGTGTCTTTGCGTTGTCCACCTCCGCGTGGGCGGGTGACGGCCATAATTGTGGCAGTTACCAGCAGTCGGTTCAGACCGAAAAACCGACCATCACGCTGGCGACCACGAAAGCCACGACCAAACAGACTGCAGGCACACAGACTTCAAGCACCGGGGATAAGACGACCAAACCCGGAAGCTGATACCGCTGGCGCCCCGGCGGGCGCCGCGTACATGAGATTGAACGAGGCGTCCTCCGGGTTTGAGGGCGCCTCATTTGTTTTGCACCCTCAAAATATCTGATACACACCGCGACGCTCCATGATCATCGGGGCGCGCATCGATGGAAAGACGAAAAGATGGGTTACAAAGTTGCAGTCGTGGGTGCTACCGGCAATGTCGGTCGCGCCATGCTTGAAATTCTGGCAGAGCGGAATTTCCCCGCCGACGAGGTCGTGGCACTTGCCTCGGCGCGCTCCGCGGGACGCGAGGTTTCGTTCGGCGATGATGATGTGCTGACGGTACAGAATCTCGAGACATTCGATTTTACCGGCACCGATATCGCGCTGTTTTCTCCCGGCTCGAAGGTGTCCGCGGTCCATGCGCCGCGCGCGGCAAAGCAGGGCTGCATCGTCATCGACAACACGTCTGAATTCCGCATGGACCCGGACGTGCCGCTGGTCGTGCCGGAAGTGAACCCCGAAGACCTCGACTGGCATACCAAGCGAAACATCATCGCCAATCCCAACTGTTCGACCATCCAGATGGTCGTCGCGCTGAAACCGCTGCATGACATTGCGAAAATCAAGCGCGTCGTGGTGTCGACCTATCAGTCCGTATCGGGTGCCGGTAAATCGGCGATGGATGAATTGTTCAACCAAACCAAGGGTGTCTTCGTGAACGACGCCAAAACCACCGAACAATTCACCAAGCAGATTGCTTTCAACGTCATTCCCCATATCGACGTGTTCATGGAGGACGGGTCGACCAAGGAAGAATGGAAGATGGCGGTCGAGACGCGGAAAATTCTCGATGGCAATATCGCCGTTCACGCGACTTGCGTCCGTGTCCCGGTGTTTGTCGGCCACGGCGAAGCGGTCAATGTCGAGTTCGCCAGCGCTCTAGACGAGAATACCGCCCGTGACGCCCTGAGGGACGCGCCGGGGGTCATGGTCGTCGATCAGCGCGACAATGACGGTTACATAACCCCTGCGGAATGTGCCGGTGACGATGCCGTCTATGTCAGTCGTATCCGCAAGGACCCGACAGTCAAACACGGGTTGTCCCTCTGGGTGGTGTCCGACAATCTGCGCAAAGGAGCCGCGCTGAATTCTGTCCAGATCGCCGAAGAACTGATCCGCAAGCGGCTGGTCAAGGCTGCCTAGCAAAAAAAGAGGCGCCGGGTGCGTATGTCTTACAGACCTACGCTTTGTGTCCCGCGAAGACACACCCGACGCCGCTGGAGCCGATGAAGGCCCTTGGTCGCGAGAGCGATTGAGCCCCGGAAACCTGCGCAGGGACGATGTCCTTGACGAAACATCTTCACTGCGCACGGTTCCGGCTCTGTTGCCAGAGCAAAAGCCCGGTGAAGATTTTTGCCGCATGTCGCCATGCTGCGATCGTCCCCGCCGGAAAGATATCGTCCTTGGCCAAGGCCCGGTCCCGAGGGACCAAACGGCAAGCCGGGATAGATATTCAGTACGCTCTCGCGTGACATGATGATCACCTGCAGGTTGCAGGGCGTGCAACCTGCAAATCAGTCAAAACCTATATTTTCTGTGCATAAATACAGTTCGTATCCACATTTTTTCCACATTTTTGTGCACATTATCGATTGTGGTTTTGGCCCGCTCGTCCGCCAGTTGCCGCGGGAAGCGGGGTTATCGCGCAGGAGGTCGGCGTCACGCCAGATTGACTTGAATCAACCTTCGGCGTAAACTAACCGGGCTGTTTGGACGTAATACAGACAGCAAACCGTCGTTCAAGAATTCAGGACATATACCCATGGCGAGCAACAATCGCCCCCTGTCCCCGCATCTTCAGGTCTATAAACCGCAGCTGACCACTTTCATGTCGATCACGCATCGCGCAACGGGCATTGCGTTGGCGGTCGGCACGCTCATGCTGGTTTGTTGGCTGATTGCCGCAGCAACGGGCGAAACCGCCTTTAATGAGGTTCAGGCGTTCCTGGGCTCAATTGTGGGCAGACTCCTGTTGTTAGGCTGGTCCTTTGCGTTGTTCTATCACCTGTGCAACGGGCTTCGGCACCTGTTCTGGGACGCCGGCAAGGGCTTCGAAATTGAAACAGCCTATATGACCGGTCGTATTGTCATTGCAGCATCCATCCTGCTGACGATAGGTGCCTGGCTCTGGGGCTATGCTGCGATGGGAGTGATCTGATGAGCCTGAGATCGCCGCTCGGCAAGGTCCGCGGACTCGGCTCCGCCAAAGAAGGTGTCGCTCACTGGTGGGCGCAGCGTATGACGGCAGTGGCTCTGGTGCCGCTGATGATCTGGTTTGTCGCATCGATCTGCGCCATGACCGGCGCCGATTACGACGCCGTACGTACATGGATCGCCACACCCATGGTATCGATCATGCTGGTGCTGCTGACGCTGGCGGTTTTCCATCATGCCCAGCTTGGCCTCCAGGTTGTCCTTGAAGACTATGTTCATACCGAGTGGCTTAAAATTGCCAGTATTGCCATCGTCAAATTCGCCGCGATCGGCCTTGCCGTCGCGAGTATCTTTTCAATCGTCAAGATCGCCCTCGGCTAAAGCCGTCATTCGGGCTACAGGATCGCGCACAGGATCGTCATGAATACCAACGCATACGAGATCATCGATCATACCTACGACGTCGTTGTACTGGGTGCCGGCGGTGCCGGGCTTCGGGCGACATTCGGTATGGCTCTCAAAGGCCTGCGGACAGCCTGCATCAGCAAGGTCTTCCCGACGCGCAGCCACACTGTTGCTGCTCAGGGCGGTATTTCAGCTGCCCTCGCGAATATGAGCGAGGATGACTGGCGCTGGCATTTCTACGACACGGTAAAGGGCGCTGATTGGCTCGGCGACCAGGACGCAATCGAGTACATGTGCCGTGAAGCCATTCCGGCGGTGCTGGAACTAGAACATTACGGCGTGCCGTTTTCGCGGACCGAAAAGGGCGAGATTTATCAGCGTCCGTTCGGTGGTATGACCACCCAGTACGGCGAAGGCCCGCCTGCCCAGCGCACGGCTGCAGCGGCCGACCGCACCGGTCATGCGATTCTGCATACGCTGTATCAGCAGTCGCTTAAACATGACGCTGAATTCTTCATCGAATATATGGGTCTCGACCTGATTATGGACGATGACGGGGTCTGCCGCGGCATCATGGCGTGGAACCTTGATGACGGCACTATTCACCGTTTTCGCGCCAACCAGGTCGTTATCGCGACCGGCGGGTACGGCCGTGCATATTTCTCCTGCACTGGCGCGCATACTCAGACCGGCGACGGATCGGCGATGGTCCTGCGCGCAGGCCTGCCGCTCGAAGACATGGAATTCATCCAGTTCCACCCGACCGGAATTTACGGCGCGGGCTGCCTGATCACGGAAGGCGTGCGCGGCGAAGGCGGTTATCTGACCAATTCCGAAGGCGAACGTTTCATGGAAAGGTTCGCGCCATCGGCAAAGGATCTCGCCTCGCGCGATGTCGTCAGCCGGGCGATGACCATGGAAATCCGCGATGGCCGCGGCGTCGGCGCCAATGGCGATCACATCCATCTGCATATCGAGCATCTCGATGCCGATATCATCAACCAGCGCCTGCCGGGTATTTCCGAAACCGCGCGTATTTTCGCCGGGGTCGATGTCACGAAGGAAGCAATCCCCGTGATCCCGACGGTCCATTACAACATGGGCGGTATTCCGACGACCTATCAGGGTCAGATGGTGCAGCCCGGTGCCGAGGGGCCGGAACAGATTCAGCCTGGCCTGATGGCCATTGGCGAAGCGGCCTGCGTGTCGGTGCATGGCGCCAACCGTCTGGGCTCGAACTCGTTGCTTGATCTGGTCGTGTTCGGACGTGCTGCGGGCGACCGCGCCGCCGAAATGATCACACCCGGTCAGAAGCAGCCTGAACTGCCCGCCAATGCAGGCGAAGAGGCGTTGGCACGTTTCGATGGGCGGCGTTTCACCAAGGGAACCACGCGGACCTCTGAATTGCGTGCTGAAATGCAGGCCACCATGCAGGCGCATTGCGCCGTGTTCCGCACCGAGGAACTGATGCAGGAAGGCCGTGATCGGCTGACGGCATTGTGGGCCAGGAACGACGACGTCAAGGTCAGTGATACGTCGCTGATCTGGAATTCCGATCTTGCCGAGACGCTGGAATATGACAACCTGCTCGCCCAGGCGGTCGTCAGCCTGGACAGCGCGATCAACCGCAAGGAAAGCCGCGGCGGTCATGCGCGTGAGGATTTCCCCGATCGTGATGATGAAAACTGGATGAAGCACACTTATGTGTGGCTCAATGAAGACGGCACCAGCCGTATTGATTACCGCCCGGTTCACACCGAGACGATGACCGCCGACGTCAAGGCGGTCCCGCCCAAAGCACGGGTATACTGAGGTAAATTAGATGGTCGAATTCTCACTCCCCAAAAATTCGAAAATCCGCGAAGGCAAAACCTGGCCGGCGGCCGCGGGCGCCAAGCGGCCTAAAGCCTTTCGCGTCTATCGCTGGAACGGCGATGACGGAGAGACCCCGCAGGTCGATACCTATACGGTTGATCTCGACGATTGCGGACCGATGGTTCTCGACGCGATTATCAAGATCAAGAACGAGATCGATCCGACGCTGACCTTCCGACGGTCCTGCCGCGAAGGCGTCTGCGGGTCATGTGCGATGAATATCGACGGCACCAATACGCTCGCCTGCACCAAGTTTCTTGACGAGGTGAAGAACGACGTAAAGGTCTATCCGCTGCCGCATATGCCGGTGGTGAAAGACCTGGTGCCCGATCTGACACAGGCTTACGCCCAGTACCGGTCGATTGAGCCATGGCTCAAATCCGACAGCCAGCCGACACCCGGCAAAGAGCGTCTGCAGTCGCCGGAAGAACGCGAAAAGCTGGATGGCATGTGGGAATGCATTCTGTGCTTCTGCTGCACGACAAGCTGCCCGAGCTACTGGTGGAACAGCGATCGTTACCTCGGTCCGGCCGTGCTGTTGCAGGCCAATCGCTGGATTCAGGATTCGCGCGATGAGGCAACGGGCGACCGGCTCGACGAACTTGAAGACCCGTTCCGCCTGTATCGCTGCCACACAATCATGAACTGCACCAAAACCTGCCCCAAGGGTCTGAACCCTGCCAAGGCAATCGCCGACATCAAGCAGGCGATGGTGGAGCGGCGCTGATTTCAAAAAAAATTCAGTTGAATTCGGAAAATGGGGTCGCGTGTAAACGCGGCCCCATTTCATTTTTACCCGATATTATCAGGTCGGTGTTTTATTGAAGCGGCATTTTAACTTGATCGCCTCCACCGTTCCGTTATCCATGCCGCGCTTTCCCTGAACCGTCCGAAGTCAGTATGTCTGATAGCTCTACAAAAGGTCCTCTATTCGCCTATCGCGACATGAATCGTGATGGCGACCTCCATCACGACGCGGTCCAGGCGCTGGCGGCCGAAAAACTGCAATCGCTCTGGCATGCGCTTGGCGCATATAAGCCGGCCGGCGGCGGTTCCGGCTGGCGCGAGCGGCTTGGCCTTACGCGGCGGCCTGCCGAACCGGCACCCCAGGGTCTGTATCTCTACGGCCCGGTCGGGCGCGGCAAATCCATGCTCATGGACCTGTTTTATGAATCCATCGCGGGCGACCACAAACGCCGGGTCCATTTCCATGAATTCATGCTCGAAATTCATGAAACCATGCATCGCTGGCGTCAGCGTGACGGCAAGCTGCAGGACCCGTTGCCCAAAATTGCCACGGAAATTGCGAAGGATACCTGGTTGCTCTGCTTTGATGAGTTCCAGGTGGAGAACATCGCCGATGCCATGATTCTCGGCCGTCTGTTTGAAGGGTTGTTTGATGAAGGCGTGGTTGTCGTCGCGACCAGCAACAGACATCCGGACGAGTTGTATAAGGGTGGCTTGCAGCGCGACCGTTTCCTGCCGTTTATCGAGGTACTCAAGGGGCGAATCGATATTCTCGAACTTGAAGCCGAGCGCGACTATCGTCGGGACCGCCTGGTCGACATGGGTGTGTACCATACGCCGTTGGGGCCACCGGCCGAGGCATCTCTGGATGCTGCTTTTGCGGCGCTGACTGATAACGCAGTGGGGGAGCCTGCCGAACTGACAGCGACCGGGCGGAAGGTCATCGTGCCTCAGACGGCAAAGGGCGTCGCTCGTTTCACGTTTGCGGAGCTGTGCGAAAATCCGCTCGGTGCACCGGATTATCTCGCCATTGCAAAGGCGTATCACACGGTGATCCTTTCCGGCATACCGATGCTGCCGCCAGCCAGACGCAACGAATCCAAGCGACTGGTGACGTTGATCGACGCGCTCTACGAGCACAAGGTGAACATGGTGATTTCCGCCGAGGCGCAGCCGGACGAACTATCTCCGGCGGGTGATACCGCCTTCGCGTTCGAGCGCACCGCGTCCCGTTTGATCGAGATGCAGTCCGAGGAGTACATTCAGGCGGCACATTTGAACGCAAACACGTGAAAAACCGCCACTAATGCTTGCCCTTCAAGGTTAACGGCGCTAGAAATCTCGCGATCCGGCGGAACCCTGCCGGTTGTTATAATTTTTTCCATAACAGCTTCCGGAAGCATTCATGGCCCGCAACAAAATCGCCCTCATCGGCGCCGGCAATATCGGCGGCACCCTTGCCCATCTCGCTGGACTCAAAGAGCTCGGTGACATCGTTCTTTTCGATATCATGAAAGGAACTCCGCAGGGGAAAGCCCTCGACCTGGTCGAATCTTCTCCCGTTGAAGGTTTCGATTCCAAGATCACGGGCGCTAATTCCTACGCCGCTATCAAGAATGCGGACGTCATCATTGTTACCGCCGGCATCCCGCGGAAACCGGGCATGAGCCGCGACGATCTGATCGCGATCAACTCCAACGTGATGAAGCAGGTTGGCGAAGGAATCAAGAAATACGCGCCGAACGCGTTCGTGATCTGCATCACGAACCCGCTGGATGCGATGGTCTGGGCGCTGCAGAAGCATTCAGGGCTGCCGTCGAACCGCGTTGTCGGTATGGCCGGCGTCCTCGATAGTGCCCGGTTCCGCTATTTCCTGGCTGAAGAATTCAACGTGTCGGTTCAGGACGTTACCGCGTTCGTTCTCGGCGGTCACGGCGACACGATGGTGCCGTCGGTCCGGTATTCGACAGTTGCCGGTATTCCGCTGCCCGATCTGATCAAGATGGGCTGGACCACGAAGAAGAAACTGGATGCGATCGTCCAGCGCACGCGCGATGGCGGCGGCGAGATCGTCAGCCTGCTCGGCAACGGCTCGGCATTCTATGCGCCGGCATCGGCAGCAATCGAGATGGCGGACGCATATCTCAAGGACAAGAAACGCGTTCTGCCCTGCGCTGCGATGCTCAAGGGTGAATACGGCGTGAAGGGTCTGTATATCGGCGTGCCGGTCGTGATCGGTGCCAAGGGTATCGAGCGTATCGTCGAGGTGAAACTCGATGCGGGCGAAAAGCGCCAGTTCAATAACTCGGTCAAGGCCGTTCAGGGCCTGGTCGATGTTGTTAAAAAAATGGAACGCGAAACGGCTAAAAAAGCAAAGTAAACCGGCGTAAACGGCCATTTCCCGCATCGGCTGACTGCCGATGCGGTATTTATGGTTAATGATCGCTTAACACACCGGGTTTACGGTTTCGTAACTCGGCAGGAGCATACGGTCAGGTTATGAACATTCATGAATATCAGGCGAAGCAGTTGCTCGCCAAATACGGGGTCGCCGTTCCGAAGGGTGGCGTAGCTTATACTGCAGACGAAGCCGCCAAGGCGGCCGAAGATCTGGGCGGTTCCATCTGGGTCGTTAAATCACAGATTCATGCCGGTGGCCGTGGTGCCGGACGCTTCAAGGACGATTCCAGCGACAAGGGTGGTGTTCGTGTCGTCAAGTCCGTTGACGAAGTCCGTGAAAACGTGGCCGCGATGCTGGGCAAGGTGCTGGTCACCAAGCAGACCGGCCCCGAAGGCCGCGAGGTCAAACGGGTCTATGTCGAGGAAGGGTGCGATATCGCACGTGAACTCTATCTCGGTATTCTCATTGACCGCGAGACCAGCCGGGTCACGCTGATGGCGTCGACCGAGGGTGGCATGGAAATCGAGGAAGTCGCGGAAGCGACGCCTGAAAAAATTCTGCGGTTCGATATCGATCCCGCCACCGGGATGCAGGCCTATCACGCCCGCCAGGTTGCGTTCGGGCTCGGCCTTGAAGGCGATCAGATCAAGTCTGCGATCAAGTTCCTGATGGGCATGTACGAAGCGTTTACCGATCTTGATGCCTCGATCGTTGAAATCAATCCGCTGGTTGTGACAGGCTCGGGCGACGTAATCGCGCTCGATGCCAAGATGAACTTTGATGACAACGCACTCTTCCGCCACAAGAACGTGATGGAACTGCGCGATGAAGACGAAGAAGATCCGACCGAGCTGGAGGCAGCCAAGCACGACCTGAACTACATCACGCTTGACGGTAACATTGGCTGCATGGTCAACGGCGCCGGCCTCGCGATGGCGACGATGGACATCATCAAGCTTTATGGTGGATCGCCTGCCAACTTCCTCGATGTCGGTGGGGGCGCAACCAAGGAACGCGTCACGACAGCGTTCAAGCTGATCCTGTCCGATCCGAATGTTGAATCCATCCTGGTGAACATTTTCGGCGGTATCATGCGCTGCGACGTGATCGCCGAAGGTGTCGTCGCGGCAGCCCGCGAAGTCAGCCTCGATGTCCCGCTGGTTGTCCGCCTTGCCGGCACCAACGTGGAACTCGGCAAGAAAATTCTTGAAGAATCTGGTCTGCCGATCGTTTCGGCGGACAATCTGGCGGATGCCGCCGAAAAGGTTGTCAAAGTTACGAAGGAGGCAGCCTGATGTCGGTGCTGGTCGGAAAAGACACGAAAGTTATCTGTCAGGGCTTCACTGGCGCGCAGGGCACCTTCCATTCGGAACAGGCGATTGCGTATGGTACGCAGATGGTCGGCGGGGTTACGCCGGGCAAAGGCGGTACCAAGCATCTCGATCTTCCCGTGTTCGATACGGTCGCCGACGCGGTCGACAAGACGGGTGCAAATGCGTCCGTGATCTATGTGCCGCCGCCCTTTGCAGCGGATGCCATCCTTGAGGCGATTGACGCGGAAATCCCGCTTGCGATCTGCATCACCGAGGGCATTCCGGTGCTCGACATGGTTCGGGTGAAACGGGCACTGGCCAATTCAAGCACGCGCCTGATCGGACCAAACTGTCCCGGCATTATCACGCCTGACGAATGTAAGATCGGCATTATGCCCGGTCACATTCATCAGCGCGGCGCAATCGGTATCGTTTCTCGCTCCGGCACGTTGACCTATGAAGCAGTTGCACAAACAACGGCTGCGGGTCTGGGCCAGACAACGTGTATCGGCATTGGCGGTGATCCCGTCAATGGAACCAATTTTGTTGATTGCATCGATCTGTTCCTTGCTGACGACGAAACCCAGGGCATCGTTATGATCGGCGAGATCGGCGGCTCTGCGGAAGAAGATGCGGCCGACTTCATCAAGCATTCCAAAACCAAGAAACCCGTCGTGGGCTTTATCGCAGGCGTTACCGCGCCTCCGGGCCGGCGAATGGGTCACGCGGGCGCGATCATATCGGGCGGCAAAGGCGGCGCCGACGATAAGATCGAAGCCATGAAAAGCGCAGGGATTCGGGTTTCAGATTCGCCCGCCGGTATCGGCGATGCGATGGTTGAGGCGATGAAGGGATAGGTCGGGGCTAACTGCGCCGGCATTTTCCGGCGATGTAGCATGTGAGAGGGGCGGCGGCAGCGTCGCCGGAGTTCATGACCGGACTGATAGACAAGACTTCGTTTCTCACGAGTGCCAATAGCACTTTCGTGGCGGAACTTTACGCGCGTTATCTCGAAAAACCGGCAACGGTAGATTCCGAATGGGCAGCATTCTTCGATGAGTTGAAGGATGAAGCTCCGGATGTTCTGAAAGACCTCCAGGGTGCAAGTTGGGCGCCAAACGGCACTGCCGTCATTGGCACTGAAACTGCCGCGGAAGTACTGAAGACGAACGGCGCGAAGGGCCATGCCGCGAATGGTGCGGCACCGGGCCACATTCTCAGCGATGTGACGCGAGATTCTATCCAGGCATTGATGATCATCCGTTCGCACCGCGTGCGCGGTCATCTATATGCGGAACTCGATCCGCTGGGTCTGGAACAGCCGTTGAGCCATACGGAACTGGATCCTGAATCCTACGGTTTCACCGAAGCCGATTACGACCGTGAAATTTATATCCATGACCGGCTTGGTCTGGGCGAAAAAGCCCCGCTTCGCGATATCGTCGAGAAGGTCCGAGCGACCTATTGCGGACATATCGGCGTCGAATACATGCACATGACTTCGACCGAGGAAAAGGTCTGGATCCAGGACCGTATCGAAGGTATCCGCAATCAGACCGACTTCACCGATATGGGGAAAATCACGATCCTCGAGCGGTTGACCGAGGCGGAGACGTTCGAACAGTTTCTGAACGTGAAATATACCGGTACGAAACGGTTCGGGCTCGACGGCGCGGAATCGCTTGTCCCCGGCCTTGAACAGATTCTGAAACGTGGCTCCCAGCTCGGTGTCGAAGAAGTCGTGATCGGCATGCCTCATCGCGGGCGGCTGAATGTGCTGGCCAACGTTATGAACAAACCGTTCTCCGCGATTTTCTCTGAATTTCAGGGAACATCTGCAAAGCCCGAAGACGTGCAGGGTTCCGGCGATGTGAAGTACCATCTCGGGACATCAGCCGACCGTGAATTCGATGGCAAGCAGGTTCACCTGTCGCTGGCGGCAAACCCGTCCCATCTTGAAGCGGTTGATCCGGTCGTGGTGGGCAAGGTGCGCGCAAAACAGCGCCAGCTCGGTGACCGCGACCGTCGCAAGGTCATGGGACTGTTGATGCATGGCGATGCCGCTTTCGGCGGCCAGGGCATTGTTGCAGAGACCTTTGGCCTGTCCGACATCAAGGGATACCGGACCGGCGGCACGATGCATGTGGTCGTCAACAATCAGATCGGCTTTACGACGAATCCGGGTGCAACGCGCACGTCGCGGTATCCAACCGAAATCGCCAAGATGGCGCAGGCGCCGATATTCCACGTGAACGGCGATGACGTTGAAGCGGTTATCCATGTCTCGCGAATCGCGGCTGAATTTCGAAATGAATTCCGCAAGGACGTCGTGATCGATATGTGGTGCTACCGCCGCTTTGGTCACAATGAAGGCGATGAGCCTGCATTCACGCAGCCGAAAATGTACAAGGCAATCGCCGATCATCCGACGGTATGCCAGCTTTATGCCAATCAGCTTATCGCCGAAGGCGTGGTCACCGAAGAACAGGTTGCCGAAATACAGGCGAAGGTTCGTGCCCAGCTCGATGCAGATTTCGAAGCGTCTACATCCTACAAGCCGAACAAGGCCGATTGGCTTGAAGGCAAATGGCAGGGCAAGACGACGGCGCCTTCCGCCGAGGAGCGCCGGGGCAAGACGGACGTCTCGATGGACTTGCTGAAGGAAGTCGGCAACGCGATATCGACCGTACCCGAAGACTTCAACCTGAATTCCAAGCTGAAACGCTTCTTTGGGAATCGAAAGAAGGCCATCGAAAGCGGTGAGGGTATCGATTGGGCGACCGGTGAATCGCTCGCCTTCGGTACGCTGCTGACGGAGAACCATCTGGTTCGGCTCAGCGGACAGGATGTCGCCCGCGGGACGTTCTCCCAGCGCCACGTGGTAGCGACTGACCAGGATAACGAAAAGGTATTCATCCCGCTCGAACAGATCCGCCCGGGTAACCAGGCCAAGTTCATCGCCCGGAACTCAACCCTGTCCGAGGCCGCCGTGCTGGGCTTCGAATACGGTATGACTCTTGCGGACCCGGACGTGCTGGTGCTGTGGGAAGCGCAGTTCGGCGATTTCGCCAATGGCGCACAGTTTATTTTCGACCAGTTTATCTCGTCCGGTGAATCCAAATGGCTTCGCATGTCGGGCCTTGTGATGTTGTTGCCGCACGGTTTTGAAGGCCAGGGGCCGGAACATTCGTCAGCACGTCTGGAGCGGTATCTTCAGCAATGCGCCGAGGATAACTGGCAGGTTTGCAATATTACGACCCCGGCAAACTATTACCACGCTCTGCGCCGCCAGATTCATCGCGATTTCCGCAAGCCGCTGGTTATCATGACGCCGAAATCCCTGCTGCGTCATAAAAGGGCGGTCTCGAAACTCGAAGAATTCGGGCCGGGTACATCGTTTAACCGGGTACTCCCTGATTGCGGCGAACTCGTTACACCGGCAAAGGTGAAGCGGGTCGTTCTGTGTACCGGCAAGATCTACTACGATCTTCTCGCTGCCCGCGAAGAGGCGAATATCGCCAATATCGCGCTGGTTCGGATGGAACAGCTTTACCCGTTCCCAAGTGTTTCGCTGTCCAAAGAGCTCGAAAAATATCCTAATGCCGAAGTTGTCTGGTGCCAGGAAGAACCCAGGAATATGGGGGCATGGCATTTCCTTGATCGTCGTATCGAGGAAGTTCTCGGCAATCTCGACGTGGATGCCGAACGCCCGGTTTATGTCGGTCGTCCCGAAGCGGCGTCCCCGGCAACGGGTTCGCTCGGCAAGCACAACGCCGAACAGCAGGCGCTGGTATCCGAAGCCCTGATGAAATGATTAAACGACTAGCCTGCTCCAGGAGCATTTAGAACATGGCCACTGAAATAATCGTTCCCACACTTGGCGAATCCGTCACCGAGGCGACAGTCGCCAAATGGTTCAAGGCAGAAGGCGATGCGGTTGCCGTCGACGAGCCGATCCTGGAACTGGAAACCGACAAGGTAACGCTCGAAGTCAATGCGAGCACCGCCGGTACGCTGAGCGAGATATCAGCTAAAGAGGGTGACAACGTTGAAGTCGGCGCGTTGCTCGGTCTGATCGGTGAAGGCGGTGCGGCACCGGCTAAAAAGCCGGAAGCGGCGACACCGGCGGCTCCGGCAGAGAAGGAAAAGCCTGCTGAAGCAGTGCCAGCCGCGACCACGATCGAAGGGGACGACAAGGATAAGTTGTCGCCGGCAGTTCGCAAGCTGGTTGATGAAAACAATCTTGATGCCAGCCAGATCAAGGGTACCGGCAAAGACGGCCGACTGACCAAGGGTGACGTTCTGTTATTCATGAAGGACGGCGGCGCCGCCGCAGCGCCTGCAGCGGCACTGGCGGCTAAACCGGCAGCACCTTCCGCGCCCCGTGCGGATGATTCACGCGAGGAACGCGTGAAGATGACCCGTTTGCGCAAGCGGATCGCCGAACGTCTCAAAGAGGCGCAGAACACGGCGGCGATGCTGACCACGTTCAACGAGATCGACATGACCAACGTCATGGCCGCGCGTAAAAATTTCCAGGCTGATTTCGAAAAACGCCATGGTTGCCGGCTCGGCTTCATGTCGTTCTTCGTGAAAGCCTGTATCGTCGCACTTCAGGAATTGCCGGCCGTAAACGGCGAGATTGATGGCGATGAACTGATCTACAAGAACTATTACGATATCGGCGTGGCCGTCGGTACCGAACAGGGGCTTGTCGTGCCGGTTCTGCGCGATGCAGATAAAAAGTCATTCGCCGATGTCGAAAAAGGCATTACGGAACTCGGTCTGAAGGCCCGCGACGGCAAGCTCGGGATGGATGAACTGACAGGTGGCACGTTCACGATCACCAATGGTGGCGTCTACGGTTCGCTTATGTCCACACCGATCCTTAATCCGCCGCAATCCGGTATTCTGGGGATGCATAAAATTGACCGTCGTCCGATGGCGGTGGGCGATTCCATTGAAATTCGCCCGATGATGTATGTCGCGCTGTCTTATGATCATCGGATCATTGATGGTCGTGAGGCGGTGACGTTCCTGGTGCGTGTCAAGGAATGCATCGAAAACCCGGAACGCATCCTGCTTGCCGTCTGATCGAAAGCCAGAAACATGAGTGATTCCCATTTTGACCTGATCATTATCGGTGCGGGCCCGGGCGGTTATGTCGCCGCAATTCGTGCAGCGCAGCTCGGCCTCAAAACCGCCTGTATCGAAAAGCGCGGCACGCTTGGCGGTACCTGCCTCAATGTCGGCTGCATCCCGTCAAAGGCTCTGTTGCATTCATCGGAGAAGTTCGAAGAAACGCGGGATCATCTTGCCGAGCATGGCGTTAAGGTCGGCAAGGTAGAGCTGGATCTCGATACGCTCATGGCGCGCAAGGACAAGGTCGTCGACGGCCTTACCAAGGGTATTGCGGGCCTGTTCAAAAAGAACAAGGTCACTTCTATCACCGGGTCTGCCCGGATCGCCAGGGCGGGCGAGGTCGTTGTATCTGCCGATGGCAAAGACACCAGTTATACAGCCGACAACATTCTCATCGCGACCGGCTCGGAGGTCGCTCCTCTGCCCGGTGTCGAGATCGACGAAGACCGTATCGTATCTTCAACGGGCGCGTTGTCGCTGGACAAGGTGCCGAAGCACCTGGTCGTTGTCGGCGGCGGATATATTGGTCTTGAAATGGGGTCTGTCTGGCGTCGTCTCGGATCCAAGGTCACCGTTGTTGAATTTCTTGACGCCATTGTTCCGAACATGGACGGCGAAGTCGGCAAGGCCATGCACAAGACCCTCGCAAAGCAGGGTATGGAGTTCAAACTCGGCACGAAGGTAACGGGTGCGAAATCGACCAAGACCAAAGTCGCCCTGACGGTGGAACCTGCCGCGGGCGGTGATGCCGAAACCATCGACTGCGATATCGTGCTGGTCTCGATCGGGCGCGTTCCGTTCACGGCCAATCTCGGCCTCGCGGAAGCCGGCGTTGAGATGGACGGCCGGGGCGTGATCCAGGTCGACGGCAATTTTAAAACCAACGTGGACGGTATCTACGCGATCGGCGACGTCATCCCCGGTCCGATGCTGGCGCATAAAGCCGAGGAAGAAGGCATCGCCTGTGTTGAGCGGCTTGCCGGTCAGGCGACGCATATCAACTACGATGCTATTCCGTCGGTGGTCTATACATGGCCGGAAGCTGCCTCTGTCGGGAAAACCGAAGAGCAGCTGAAGGATGCGGGCATCGCCTATAACAAGGGCAACTTCCCGTTCATGGCGAATTCGCGTGCCCGTGCAAACGGTGATGCGGAGGGATTTGTCAAAATTCTCGCAGATGCGGCGACCGATGAAGTACTCGGTGTTCACATTATCGGGCCTGACGCGGGCACGATGATTGCAGAACTGGCGCTTGCGATGGAATTTGGCGCATCGTCCGAGGATATCGCACGGACCTGTCATGCGCACCCGACGCTGAACGAGGCCGTGAAAGAAGCCGCCCTTGCTGTCGAAGGCGCGCCGATCCATATGTAACCCTCATGCCGGGGGCTTGCGATGAAACAGCGTCTGAAACGTTACGCCGTTCTCGCGCTTGGCTGGTTATTCATCTTTCTCGGTATTCTCGGTCTCTTCCTGCCGATCCTGCAGGGTATTCTTTTCCTCACGATTGGCCTGATCCTGCTGTCGCGGGAATCCGAATGGGCGGCCGGTAAGCTCGACTGGCTGAAGACCCGGTATCCTCGTTTCGGGAAAACCTATGACGAGGCGGACCGCCGGGCGATGCGTCTCTGGGAACGGTTGCGAGGACGAAAAAAGCCGGACTGACCGCGCTGGCATAATCCCGCGTCCATCTGCCCGATGACGCTTCTATGCCGTCTTCTCCAGATCGCTTTCGAGCTTGCGTGCGTGTGGACGCGCCCATAGCCAGAGCGTGATGGTCAGCAGGCCGCCGGCAGCTATGGTGACCGGTAACCCGGCAAAATTGGCGATCCATCCGGCGGCGAGTGCGCCGAAGGCAGGCAGTCCCCATGAAATCATAATGAACAGGCTCATCACACGGGCCCGCATGTGAGATTCAACGGCGTTCTGCATCAGCGTCTGAGAGCCGACACCGCCTACCAGCATGGCAAACCCTACCACCCCGAGGAAGCCGGCAGACAGCCATAGGCTTCCGCCGAAATAGCCGGCGGCGGCGCACAGGATCAGTGCTGTCGCCTGAACAAGCAGGCTGAAGGTGACAAGCCCGGTCAATCCGGCGGTCCGCCCGCGCTGCGCGATCCAGATACAACTGACCATCGCCCCGAACCCCAGGGTCGACATCAGAATGGCCAGGCCGTCGGCGCCGCGATCAAATACCTCCGCCGAGAAACCGGGCATAAGTTCGATCACGGGTCTGATCAGCAGGCCTGTTACCGCCAGCATAACGAGCAGGAAACGGATGCCGGGATTGCGGAATCCGTATCGTACGCCGGTCACGATATCGCCGGTAAGATCCCGCCAGGGGCCGGGGTTTCGTTCGGGCTCGTCCGCCTTGATGACCAGAAGTGTCAGGCAGAACTGGGTGAAGGCGATGGCAACGACCGCGAGCACGACCCCTGAACCCGTCCAGACAAGAAGCGCGCCGGCAATAGCCGGACCGATAAACCGCGCGGCGTTGAACGTGGCCGATCCCAGTGCGATTGCCGGCGCCAGGTCCTGCTTCGGCACCAGCGCGTGGACCAGCGCCATGCGTGCCGGCGTGGTCAGCGATTCAAGCGACCCGATCAACAGGGCGGAAACCAGGACCAGTTCAATCGTGATCACACCGGCGATCGTCATGGCTGCAAATGACGCGGCGACAATCGCCGTTGCAGTCTGTGCCAGCAGGGTGATCCGGATATAGCCGACCCGGTCAGCGATGGCGCCCGCCAGAACCGAAAACACGACCAGTGGGAAGCTTTCCGCGAAGGCGATGATACCCAGCCATGTTGTTGATTCCGTCAGTTCCCAGGTTAGCCAGCCGACGGCTATGCGGTACATCCACCGGCCGATTGTGTTTATGCCGTTGCTCGACCAGTACAGCAGGTAATCCCTGTGCGATAGCGCCCGGCCGATACCACCGAACATGCTAGTCCCGGACGATCGCGCGTGGGTGGGCCCGGTCATAAACGTTGATCAGCTGCCGGGTATCGACATCGGTATATCGCTGTGTTGTCGACAGGGATACATGCCCGAGCAGTTCCTGGATGGTCCGCAGGTCACCGCCGCCTGCCAGCAGGTGTGTTGCAAAACTGTGACGCAGTGCATGGGGTGTCGCCGTATCCGGCAGGCCCAGATCAGCCCGCAGATGGCGCATGGTGCGTTGGACGACACCCGCGTTGAGCCGCGCGCCACGTGATCCGTAAAACAGCGGTCGGTCCGCGTCGAGCGGGAATGGACAGGCTTTACGATAGACGGCAATGGCGTCAATCACGACGGCCAGTACGGGCACAATGCGCTGTTTGTTGCCCTTGCCGGTGATGGTCATCACCTCGCCGGTGGGCACGTCACGCTGATCAAGGCTGAGGGCTTCATCGATACGCAGGCCGCAGCCATATAGCAGGGCGAGGATTGCGACGTCGCGCGCGCCGACCCAGGGTTCGGTGGCAATTTCGGCGGCCCGGCGCAGCAGCGCCAGGGCGTCGTCGGCATTCAGTGGCTTCGGTACGGATTTGGGCGGTTTGGGTACTTTGACCGCGGCGAGCGCCTGATTGTGCACGCGTCCTGTCCGGTCAAGAAAACGGAACAGATTGCGCAACGCGGACATCGCGCGGGCGATGGAAGTTCGGGAAAGGCCATCCTGTAAACGGGCGGCGAGCCATGCACGGAATTCGGCCGGTTTCAGGTCGCCAAGCGCCGCAAGGTTCGGGGTTTCCCCGCGGTAGTCGTTCAGGAAAACCAGAAAAGCCGCTATGTCACGGCAATACCCGTCCACCGTATGGACAGATGTACGGCGCTCGGTGATGAGCCAGCGGCGCCAGTCTTCAAGCGCGGCGAGCAGGTCCGTCTGCGCCGTAAACCGGATTAGTTTTTCGGCCCCAGGCATTGTTTCAACCGTGCCTCCAGCACATCGGCGAGGAATGAGATCAGATCCGTCGCCTGGTCCTTTTCGAATCCGTCTTCGCGGCCCGACCCGAGGGCCAGCAGCATGTCCGGCGAATTTTTGCCGGCGCGCAGCCGTAAATAGGCCACCGATTTCACGCGTGCGGCGTCTTCGCCGAACACGAAGGATTCGCCCGCGGTCTGTCCCTGCAAAAGGATGCGTTGTTTGGCACCCATCAGGTTTTCGATACCGCCCTTGCCGATCGCGGTAGCCCCGGCCAGAGCTAACGCCCCGGCATCCTCGATGCACAGGACGGCTGATTCGATATCGAGCATGGCCGGCAGTTTGGCGCGGATGACATTGTTCAACACCTGGATGTCGTTGGCGCCGACGACCGCAATTGCCGCCTGGTGGACTTTCGACTGGCCTGCAGCATTCCCTTCCACTGCCGATAACAGCTGCTTTTCATGGCGGCGCAGGCTGGTCAGGTCGTCGCGCATCCGTTCCAGCATAAAATGCTGCATGTCGAGGATGCGCTCTCCACGTTTGAATTCCGGCGGGGTGAGGAACGTCAGGACTTCCGGGTTTTCGTGCAGGAATTCCGGATGGCGGCGCAACCAGGCGGAAACCGTCTCGGCGGTCAGGCCGTCCGACTGGATTTTTGCCGCGTCGTCCGACGGCCCGCTCATGCTCAGGACCCCAGGATCGACTGACCGGATCCTGCCCAATCGGAAAGAAACGCTTCGAGTCCGGAATCTGTCAGGGGATGCTTGAACAGTTGGCGCAGGACACTGGGCGGGACGGTGACAACATCCGCACCAATTTGCGCCGATTCGATGACATGGTTCGGGCTGCGGATCGATGCGACCAGCACTTCCGTCTCGAAAGTCTCGTAATTGGCGTAAATAGTGCAGATTTCCTCGATCAGGCCCATGCCGTCACGGCTGATATCGTCCAACCGGCCAACGAAGGGTGACACGAACGTGGCCCCCGCTTTGGCGGCAAGAATCGCCTGGCCCGCAGAAAAACAGAGCGTCACGTTTACCTGGGTTCCGGCATCGGACAGAACCTTGCAGGTCTTCAGTCCGTCCGGTGTCAGCGGCACTTTGACGGCAACGTTGCTGGCTATCTGTGCGAGTTTCTGCCCTTCTTTGAGCATCGTTTCGTGATCTGTCGCCGCGACTTCGGCGCTGACAGGGCCATCGACGATGTCGCAGATTTCTGCGATCACATCGAAAAAATTCAGGCCTGATTTGGCGATGATCGATGGGTTGGTGGTGACTCCGTCAACCAGGCCTGTAGATGCCAGGTCCCTGATCTCGGCAACGTCTGCCGTATCCACGAAAAACTTCATAATAATCCTTCAGTTCTGGTCTGCCCGTCCGAATCTGAAAATTCGGCCTGCCGGCTGTGTCCGAGATGTTTTGTTTCGCCAAAAGCGCTAGTTTGGCCGCCAGCCGATTGGCCCCCCCGAACGGCTGGGATAGAGTGTATCCGATGGACCCCACCCTTTCTATACACGCCGACACCGCTCGGACGACTGCCGTCAGCGTTCTGCTGCCGCTGCCGCTGATCGCGCCTTATGACTATCTGGTGCCGTCGAATCTGTCGGTGGAGCCGGGGTCCTACGTCGAGGTGCCGTTGGGTGCACGCCAGGCGACGGGTGTTGTATGGGGCCCGGCACGAGGCGGTGTGAACCCTGAAAAACTCCGCGAAATCAGTGCTGTATTGGACCTGCCGCCGATGCCTGACAACCTTCGTCAGTTCGTCGATTGGGTGGCGGCGTATACGCTGGCGCGCCTCGGTACGGTACTCCGGATGACCATGAGCGTACCGAAGGCATTGAGCCCGCTGAAGCCTGTCACCGCCTACCGGATTGCCCCTTCGGTCGACCCGAAAAGCGAATCACTTCCCGGCGGTGTGCGGCTGACGGATGCCCGCCGGCGGGTTCTGGACGCGCTTGCGGATGGCAAACTCCGAAAGGGTCCGGATCTCGTCCGGATGTCCGGCAGTTCGCCTGCGGTGATTCGGGCGATGGCAGATGCAGATGTCCTCCAGCAGATCGCCCTGACGGAAGAAGACCCTGTCGGCCGTCCGGACCCCGGCTTGCCGGGTGCTGTGCTCTCGGATGCCCAGTCGGCAGCCGCGGCAACGTTGTCGGCCGATATCGGCGCAGGCTACTCGGTGACCCTGCTCGACGGGGTGACGGGTTCGGGTAAAACCGAGGTTTATTTCGAGGCAATTGCAACGGCCATCCGGGCAGACAGACAGGTCATCGTTCTGTTGCCGGAAATTGCGCTTACCGCGGACTGGCTTGGCAGGTTCGAACGCCGCTTTGGCGTCAGGCCCGTCGTCTGGCATTCCGATCTGCCGATGTCTGAACGCCGCCGTAACTGGCGTGCGGTGCTTCATGGCGAGGCAAAACTGGTGGTTGGCGCGCGGTCTGCGCTGATGTTGCCGTATCGCGACCTCGGGCTGATCGTCATCGACGAAGAACATGACCCCAGCTTCAAGCAGGACGAGGGCGTTATATATAATGCCCGCGATATGGCCGTGGTGCGCGGTCATATTGGCGGATTCCCCGTCATTCTCGCCTCCGCGACGCCGTCCCTGGAGACGGTCGACAACGTCTGGCGTGAACGCTACCGGCGGTTATCGCTGCCCGAACGCTTTGCCGGCGCGTCCCTGCCGGATATTGCGGCGATTGATATGCGCGCGGAAACCCTTGACCGGCAGAGCTGGCTGTCGCCGAGCCTGGCACGGGCGGTGTCCGAAACCGCAGCGGCGGGTGAACAGTCAATGCTGTTTCTGAACCGGCGGGGATATGCTCCGCTGACACTGTGCCGCGCTTGCGGGCACCGGCTCAATTGCCCTCAATGCACGGCGTGGCTTGTCGAGCACCGGCTTCTGGACCGGTTGCAATGTCATCACTGCGGCTACAGCGCGCCGCCGCCCTTGACCTGCCCGTCCTGCGACGTCGAAAGCCGCTTTGCTGCCTGTGGGCCGGGTGTCGAGCGTCTCGCCGAAGAAGCGCGGGCAAAGTTCCCCGACCTGCGGTTCGAGATTATGTCGAGCGACACCAT
>Ga0181601_10000638_pt1 | contig 28809 bp, 26 predicted proteins | sample 041ome_8_FD_133020 | JGI IMG/M metagenome (GOLD analysis project Ga0181601, IMG submission 133020) | Coastal salt marsh microbial communities from the Groves Creek Marsh, Skidaway Island, Georgia - 041407BS metaG (megahit assembly) | ecosystem: Environmental > Aquatic > Marine > Intertidal zone... | reverse complement strand
GTTGGAACTGGCCTCGCTTGGGGCCAAAGTATTGCAAACACGTTCGGTCGAATTGGCCATGCGTTACAAAGTGAAATTGCGGGTTCTTTCCAGTTTTGAAGAACCCTCAGACACAGCAGGCACACTTGTCTGCGATGAGGAGGAAATCATGGAATCCAATGTGGTCTCTGGAATCGCCTATTCCCGCGATGAGGCAAAAATGACGTTGCAATCTGTTGCGGACCGTCCTGGCATTGCCGCAGCAATCTTTGGACCGCTATCAGATGCAGGCGTGAACGTTGACATGATCATACAAAACATCGCCGAAGAGGGTCGCACAGATATGACGTTTTCCTGCCCGACGGATCAGGTGATGCGCGCCGAAAAGGCATTGAATGCTGCCAAAGACGCAGGCGATTTAAATTTTGCCGATTTGATCGCGGATACCAACGTGGCGAAAATTTCGGCTGTTGGTATTGGCATGCGCTCACAATCAGGTGTTGCGGCCAAAATGTTCCAAACCCTATCCGACGAAGGTATTAATATTAAGGTCATCGCAACCTCAGAAATCAAAATTTCTGTTCTGGTTGATCGAAAATATATGGAACTTGCCGTTCAATCCCTGCATGATGCCTTTGAATTAGAAAAGGCATAAGGTACCGACAGAATGTCACGACGCTCTGGCAGCAACAGCCGCGCCCTGTTGGGACGGCTGCGCGACACCATGGCCTCTGAGGCCAAGGGACAAGAGCGGCTTGACACAATTACCCACCTGATCGCGGATTCCATGGGAACCGAGGTATGCTCGATTTACCTTTTTCGCGACGCAGACACTCTGGAACTTTGCGCCACCGAAGGTTTGAACCGTGATGCGGTTCACCAAACACGGATGAAATTGGGCGAAGGTTTGGTGGGTCGCGTGGCCAAATCAAATAAAATCGTCAATACCGCTGACGCCCCTTCGGCCAAAGGGTTTCGGTATATGCCAGAAACAGGGGAAGAGATTTATTCATCATTCCTCGGCATTCCAATCCAACGCTTGGGTGAAAAGCTTGGGGTTTTGGTTGTGCAATCAAAATTGGCGCGTGAATTTACATCCGATGAAATCTACGCCCTAGAAGTTGTGGCCATGGTCATTGCGGAAATGACGGAATTGGGTGCTTTTGTGGGTGAAGAAACCGGGCTTAAAGCACTGCATCAGCAGGCTGTAATGTTCCGCGGTGCCACCGCCCAAGAAGGAGCGGCGCAAGGCAACGTATGGCTACATGAACCGCGGGTCGTTGTCACAAATCTAGTGACAGAAGACCCACAGGCCGAAAAGCAACGCCTGCGCAACTGTGTTGAAACGCTGCGAGCGCATATTGATACAATGTTCGACACAGTCCAATCAGGCGACAAAGAACAGTCGGAGGTTTTAGAAGCCTACAAAATGTTCGCCAATTCACGCGGATGGATGCGGCGTATGGAAACGGATATCGACAGTGGCCTATCAGCCGAAGCTGCCGTGGAAAAAGAACAATCAACTGCCCGCGCCCGATTGGAACAGGCAACTGATGCCTATATGCGGGATCGGTTGCATGATTTAGACGATCTTTCAAATCGCCTGCTGCGCATTTTGACTGGACAGGGCAAAGAAACTGGCGCGGAAATGCCCGCCGACCCAATCCTGATTGCATCCAACATTGGACCGGCCGAGTTATTGGATTACGGGCGCAGCCTAAAAGGCATCGTGCTGGAAGAAGGATCAGTCGGCAGTCACGCAACCATCGTTGCACGTGCCTTGGCGATACCACTGATTATTCGTGCAAAAAACATCACGACCGAGGCGTTGAACGGGGATCGTATTTTGGTAGATGGCGATCAGGGGATTGTGCACCTGCGCCCTGATGAAATGGTCGCAAACGCCTTTCGTGATAAAATCGCAATGGAGGCCGAAGCACAAGAGCGCTATAGCGCAATCCGCGATGATGCCACAGTAACAAAGAATGGGACTCATCTCTCGCTTTATATGAACGCCGGGTTAATGGCGGACTTACCCAGCCTAAATAATTCAGGCGCCGAAGGTGTGGGGTTATTCCGAACGGAATTACAGTTCCTCGTACGTTCAAAAATGCCACAGCGTAGCGAGCTGAGTTCTCTTTATAAACGTGTAATGGATGCAGCCGATGGAAAACGTGTGGTGTTTCGCACGCTGGACATTGGTTCGGATAAAGTTCTGTCCTACCTGCCCCATGTAGAAGAACCCAATCCGGCTCTTGGTTGGCGCGCCATCCGCGTTGGATTGGACCGACCGAGTGTTCTTCGAATGCAACTCCAAGCGTTATTGCGCGCAGCGGAAGGTCGGCCATTGTCAGTAATGTTCCCCTTCGTTGCGCAAATGAGTGAATTTGACCAAGCACGTGCGGAAATGGACAAGGCCATTGAACGTGAAATCAGGCTGGGGCACCCCATCCCTGAAATTATGGAAATCGGTGCAATGCTGGAAACACCCTCATTGGCATTTGCCCCAAAGAGGTTCTACGAAACAGTTGATTTTTTATCAATCGGCGGAAACGATTTAAAGCAGTTCTTTTTCGCGGCTGACCGCGAAAACGAATTGGTGCGCAGACGCTATGACACTTTGAACCTTAGCTTCCTCAGCTTTCTTCAACAAATATCCGAAAGATGCGCGGGAACATCGACTAGATTGTCGTTTTGTGGCGAAGATGCAGGGCGTCCTGTCGAAGCCGCAGCCTTCGCTGCAATTGGTATTAAAAACTTAAGCATGCGCTCAGCTTCTATTGGTCCTGTAAAACACATGTTGTTACGAACCAATCTAGATGACATCCGCGATGCGATAAAACAAGCCCATGACGCCGGCGTACAATCTGCTAGAAACTATATATTAGAAGCACTTAGCAGAAAATAACAGTCGATTCGTATTTAGAAAACTCACCAAAAGTGCATTAGTCAGGTTATTATAAAACCAATGCTAAAACCGAATACCGGTTACGCTTTGGGGGGACGCACGAAGGATGGGATCCCCCATATATTCGTATAACCGGAGATCGTAGGTAAGAAAAATGTCATTAAAGGAAATCAAAAAACGCAAAATATACATGACCGTCCAAAACTGGCCCCAAGCGCCCGTCACAACCTCAGAGGAAGCGGCCCAATTCGATGAGGCCAATGAAACGGATACCAAAGGAAATTTTTCGGACTTTCACTCGATGCCCTAGAGCAAGATCCAGTTCTAGATCATCGGGTCAATGTCTTTCGCTAAGTCTCTTTTCGAAATGAACGGATCGCGGATAAGACATCAATGAAAAATGTTCTTGCAAAACAGTTGTCTGATCTTTTAGCCAAGAAAATTTGGCAAGAATTGAAACTAGAAAAACAGCGCGTCACGCCCAACTAAACACGTTGCTGCACTCCCCTCCCTATGGGCTTGCGCATGAATTATTGACCAGTTCATGAAACTGACTGGACCACCAACGCTTCCTCGCCTATAAGCCAAGCTATGTTGAAAATGATGGCACATATTACTCGAATTATATGCCCGGCACTCTGAATATGAGTGACCGGGACAAGGCGTTTGAGACATCGCGCCGCGTTTAATCTTTTTAAATACATCACACCAGATTTGGGGACAAAAACTATATGTGTGCCGAAACACCAGATTACAAAAATACGCTTAATCTTCCGCAAACCGATTTTCCAATGCGCGCAGGACTGCCAAGGCGTGAACCAGAATGGCTTGCCCGTTGGGATCGTTTGGGCGTCTATGACCGCCTGCGTGAAAAAAAAGGGCGAGTTCCATTTACCCTGCATGATGGTCCGCCTTACGCAAATGGGCACCTCCACATTGGACATGCGCTGAACAAAATCCTAAAAGATATGGTTGTTCGCAGCCAACAAATGATGGGCAAAGATGCGCGTTACATCCCAGGATGGGATTGTCACGGTCTGCCGATTGAATGGAAGATCGAAGAACAATATCGCAAAAAAGGCAAAAACAAAGACGAAGTTAACGTCATCGATTTCCGCCAAGAATGCCGTAAATTCGCCGAAGGCTGGGTTGATATCCAGCGTTCCGAATTCCAACGTCTTGGCGTTGCAGGTAAATGGGAAAATCCATATTTGACGATGAATTTCCATGCCGAACGCGTGATCGCAGAAGAATTCATGAAATTCCTGATGAATGGGACGCTCTATCAGGGATCAAAACCTGTGATGTGGTCGCCCATCGAAAAAACCGCGCTCGCCGAGGCTGAGGTAGAATATCACGACAAAGAAAGCCCCACAATCTGGGTCAAATTCCGTATCGTTGGAACAGACGATGCCACATTGGACTGCGCACATGTTGTAATCTGGACGACCACCCCGTGGACTATTCCATCAAACAAAGCGGTCGTTTATGGTAGTGACATTTCCTATGGCCTATATGAGGTGACAGGCCGCCCAGAAGAATGTTGGGCGACAATTGGTGATCGGTATATCTTGGCCGATAATTTGGCCTTGGACGTTATGACGAAAGCGCGCCTTGATGAAACCATGTATCGCCGTTTGTGCGATGTCACAAATGACGATCTGGCAAAAATCAAACTGACTCACCCGCTAAATGGCGCTGAGGGATCAGAAGGTGAATGGGACGATATTCGCGATTTCCGTGCGGCTGATTTCGTAACCGATACGGAAGGAACAGGGTTCGTGCATTGTGCCCCTTCTCACGGGATGGAGGAATACGAACTTTACCGTGATCTGGGCATGTTAGAGCAGGTCATCACCTATAACGTGATGGATGATGGGTCCTTCCGTGCTGATCTACCATTTTTCGGCGGTAAATATATCCTGAACCGCAAAGGCGGCGAAGGAGATGCAAACAAAACCGTGATCGAAAAACTGATCGAAGTTGGCGGTTTGTTAGCCCGTGGTAAAATCAAACACAGTTATCCGCATTCTTGGCGCTCAAAGGCGCCTGTGATCTATCGTAATACGCCGCAATGGTTTGCCGCGATTGACCGCGTTGTTGGTGATGATCAGGACACTTATGGGAAAACGATCCGTGAACGTGCGTTGGCCTCAATCGACCGACTGGTGGAATGGACTCCAAAAACAGGCCGCAATCGCCTCTATTCTATGATCGAGGCACGGCCTGATTGGGTTCTTTCGCGTCAACGTGCGTGGGGTGTACCACTTACTTGTTTCACGAAAAAAGGCGCGCTGCCAACCGATGCAGATTATCTATTGCGCAACGATGATGTGAATGCGCGCATCGCTGAGGCGTTTGAAGCTTATGGCGCGGACGTGTGGTATCAAGAGGGGGCCAAACAACGCTTTCTGACAGGTATCGTTGATCCTGAGGCATATGACCAAGTCTTTGATATCTTAGACGTTTGGTTCGACAGCGGATCAACACACGCATTTGTCCTGCGCGACCGTGATGATGGATCAGAAGATGGATTTGCCGACCTATATTTGGAAGGCACCGACCAACACCGTGGCTGGTTCCATTCCTCTATGTTGCAGGCCTGCGGCACTCGGGGTCGTGCGCCCTATCGTGGGGTTTTGACACATGGTTTCACACTCGATGAAAAGGGCATGAAAATGTCCAAATCATTGGGGAACACAATAGTTCCAGAACAGGTCGTCAAACAATATGGCGCAGACATCCTGCGCCTATGGGTGGCACAATCCGACTATTCCGCAGACCAACGCATTGGGCCAGAAATCCTAAAGGGCGTGGCAGACAGTTATCGCCGTTTGCGCAACACAATGCGTTTCATGTTGGGGTCGCTGCATGATTTCAGCGAGGCGGATCGTATTGAACCTGCCGATATGCCCGAATTGGAACAATGGGTGCTGCACCGTCTTGCGGAATTGGATACCCGCGTGTGTGATGGATACACCGCCTATGATTTCCAGGGCGTTTTTCAGGCGATCTTTACCTTTGCCACTGTCGATCTGTCGGCCTTCTATTTTGATGTGCGTAAGGATGTGTTGTATTGCGATGGTGACACGGTTGAACGCCGCGCGGCGCGTACAGTTTTGGACATTCTATTCCATCGCCTGACAACATGGCTTGCGCCTGTGTTGGTCTTTACCATGGAAGAAGTGTGGCTTGAGCGCTTCGGGGGCGAGGATAGCTCTGTCCACCTGATCGACATCCCAGAAACACCCACTGCTTGGTTAAACCCAGAGCTGTCGGAAAAATGGGCCATGATCCGACGCCTGCGCCGCGTTGTCACCGCTGCGTTGGAAGTGCAGCGCACAGAAAAGGTGATTGGAGCCAGCCTTGAGGCTGCACCTGTTGTTTACCTTGCGGATCAAGCGGTTAAGGACGTTTTGGAGCAGATGCCATTTGCGGATATCTGCATCACATCTGATCTGACCCTTTCGACCGATGCCGCACCAAGTGACGCCTTCACCATGGCCGAGGTTGACGGTATCGCCGTATCATTCGTAAAGGCAGAGGGCGAAAAATGCGGTCGGTGCTGGAAAATCTTGCCCAATGTGGGGACACATAGTCATGTAGGAGTTTGCGGACGCTGTGACAACGCACTATCCTAAATCATCTGGGGACCACATTGGCCCCCATTTTTTATGAGTGCAATCAAACTGAACGCGGAAAAGGCTTTCGACACGGGCCTTTAATTTGCGATTAAATTTGTCATAGAAGTTGCCAATCTACGCCTCGACCATGCGGATCAGAAAATTGCTTTTCTTGCCGCTCAACCCGTCTTCTTGTTTGAACAACGTGCGCCCATCGGGCAGCTCTTTTGTTTGAAAATACGACGGTCCTGACGCCCCAACATAGCGTCGCCCGACCAACCAAAGGCATATCCAACTTCGTAAACGATGACCTCATGCGTGAATTCAATCATCCCGCCTGTGATTGGGTTTTTGAAATAGGCGGTCGACACTTCACCCAACGCCATGGTTTTATTGACCCCATGTAACCATAAACTCCGCTCGGGCAGTTTTTCAAAATCCGTCAACCCGACCCAAACTTGGTCTTCTGCTGTACCAGTTTCGATTTCTGTATAAACGTTACTTTCTTGTTCAGCCATTATTTCACATCCCTTTACCTTTATTAGTCAGACAAACATGGGTGCTAACAAAATTGACAAATCAGCGTGATAAATATTTGCCAAATGCGATTGCTTCACACAATGACAGCCCCTTGCGCCATCAAACTTGCCTGTTAGGGTAATCCGAAAACAAAGAGAGCGATTATGCCAAAATTTATTTTGTCCTATTACATGGGTCCTAACCCACCTTCATCTCCAGAAGAGGGTGCTGAACATATGGCGCGGTACCAGCAATGGTTGATGGGGCACCAAGATGCCCTGGTTGAGCCAGAGAACCCTCTGGTGAAAAAGCGCTTGATCACAGAAAATGGTGTGGTCGAAGGGGGTAAGCCCGGGTCCATGATGGGTTATAGCATTATTCAGGCCGATAGCATCGAAGCAGCAGAGGACATCGCCAAAACCAATCCATTTTTGGCAATGGGCGATATCGAACTGGCCCAAATTATGGAAATGCCCTCATCTTAGTGCGGCAAAAAACGCTTTTAACATGGTTTCTGCCTCATTTGCACAGAGGCCATCGTAAACTTCTGGTTTGTGATGAGTTTGGGTATGCGTGAACACCCTCGCGCCCTGCTCTATCCCGCCTGATTTTGGATCAGAGGCGGCGTAATACAAACGGCGAACACGTGCTGCAGAAATAATGGCTGCACACATCGTGCAGGGTTCAAGTGTGACGTAGAGATCTGCGTTCTCCAGCCGCTCGGCCCCTAATTTGGCACAGGCTTCACGGATTACCAACATTTCCGCATGGGCAGAGGGGTCATTTAATTCACGTGTCCGATTGCCTGCTTGCGCCAAGATTAGGCCATCTGCGTTCACGATCACGGCACCAACAGGCACCTCGCCCCGCGTGGCGGCGGCACGTGCTTCTGTCAAGGCGACATCCATAAAAGTGCGAAATGTCATGAACAATCCTTTGCTAACCCCTTTCGCAATCGCTGATTTTGCCCTAAAGCGCAAGGCATGAGTGAAGCACCCAAAAGAGGCGACCGCATCGCCAAGGTCATCGCGCGCGCCGGTATTGCAAGCCGCCGAGACGCAGAAAAAATTATCGAGGCTGGTCGTGTCAGTGTAAATGGCATGTCCATTTCCTCGCCTGCTTTGAATGTGCTGTCCAGTGACCGCATCGTTGTCGATGGTAAAGAATTACGATCACCTGAACCCGCGCGACTATGGTTATATCACAAACCTATCGGGCTTGTCACAACGACTCGCGACGAACAAGGGCGCACAACAATTTTTGATGAACTGCCTCCCGAATTACCCCGTGTGATGAGCGTCGGGCGTTTGGACCTGAATTCAGAGGGTTTGTTGCTTTTGACCAACGACGGCGGATTAAAGCGTAAATTGGAACTACCCTCGACAGGATGGCTACGCAAATACCGCGTGCGCGTGAACGGACGCCCACAAGAAAAAACATTTGAGCCATTGCGTAAAGGGATCGTGATTGAGGGTGAAAAGTTTCAACCCATGCAAATCAGCATAGATCGCCAGCAAGGAGCAAACGCCTGGCTGACTGTGGGCCTGCGCGAAGGGAAAAATCGCGAAATTCGCCGCGCGATGGAGGCCGTCAGTTTGAGCGTGAACCGCCTGCTGAGGGTCTCCTATGGACCGTTTCAATTGGGCAATTTGAAAAGTGGAGAAGTCGAAGAAGTGCGGCGCAAGGTTCTGCGAGATCAATTGGGGTTGGACGCCGAAAGTTTTGAAGAAACTCCAAAACCAAAACGCCGCATCCGTAAAGGCCCTAAGTCGCACAATGAAAAGCCCCAGGTAAGGCGCACTCGACGCTAAACTTCCCCCTGAAAACCTTTTTAAGTGCGCGAATAAATGGAATGCGGGGTTTTTACAAAAAGGCGATCAAACAGGCAAATGCTGAACTGATTGGCGCAATCTAAGAAACCCGCGCGATCGTCGATGCAGGCAAGGCCAAATGCGCCGAAGCCAAACTGCAAAAAATGAAAGTTTAACCGCTCGACACTCTGGCCGCGGCCAAGGTACGTGAAATGGTAAGACTTGATACCGTTGCAGAAGCAGGTGATGATGCGAAATGATCAACATTTGGCATAAAATGATTTTTCCACTTCTGGGCGCGCTTTCGCTGTCTGGATGTGGAAAAAACGTAGGACCAGTTGATCAGAGCTATATTGCGGCAGCGGTTCCGATTTCTGCCGCCCAATCCGCGTTAATGGAACGCTTATCACAGTTTGAACAATCGCAGTTATCGCGCGGCCTGATGCGCACCGATGGTGGCGGGCCTGATACGCCATTTGATATGCGTGATATTCTGCGCCATTTTCAGGACATCGCATTTTACGATGAATACAACGCCACACTGGGGTTTTCGCGTATTTCTCAGACCTCACACCTGGGAAAATGGACGATGCCGGTCCGTTTTAATCCTGTTTTTGGAAAATCTGTTGACCGCAATCGTGTGAAACTAGCCAAGGCCACCGTCGCAAGATACGTTGAAAAACTATCTCGGATTACAGATCATCCGATGCTGGTGTCAGAACAAAAACCCAATTTTGATGTGCTGTTCATGGGACAGGATGACCACGATCAGTTGAATGCTTTTTTGGCATCCCGCGGTCCAAAAATTGGCGCCTTGGCGCAACAGATTGTCGCCATGATGCCAGAGGATGTCCATTGCATGGTGATGGCCTTTTCCAATGCAGAAAAACGACTCGGTTACAGGCATGCCATCGCCATTATTCGTGCCGAACACCCTCCATTGATGCAGCGCGCATGTATAGAGGAGGAGCTAGCACAGGGCCTTGGGCTTGCCAATGATAGCCCTTATGCCCGCCCCAGTATATTTAACGATGACGATGAATTTGCAACGCTGACCACCATGGATGCGGTTATGTTGCAGATTTTATATGACCCACGCCTAAGTCCCGGGATGACCTTGGATCAGGCGCGGCCATACTTATATGAAATTGCAGAGTTACTAAACGCACCACAGAGTTAGTAAGGGAATTTTAAACAGTGGGATTTGGCGGCATTGGTGCCCTATAGTCCCGTATATATCGCAGGCAGTCACGCAATGGGTACACCGTTGATAAGGATGATGGAATTACCCAAGCGAGTACACACATGTACCACGTCATTGCGCGGAACTTAGATTTTGACAACGGGGGAGGATCGCCAGCGGGTACTTCATATCAACACGACCGTATCAGATATTACCTCCAAACACATCCTATTGCCTATGTGGCCAGATACCTACAAATATTTGAGCAATACATATCGTTTTGTGGTGAACACCCGTATAGAACGGGTTCAGGGGTAACGCCTCTATTCCATATGAAAAATTGCCTTGGCCATTGTTTTGAGGCTATGCGTTGCAGGTGCAATTGGCTACCCATACACCACCAATCAAGGAGGATGATATGCGCGCTCTATTACAACGTGTGACTGATGCAGAGGTTAAGGTTGATGGTCAAACAATTGGAGCCACAGGTGCGGGTCTGTTGATCCTGATCTGTGCCATGGCGGGCGATACACAAGCCGAGGCCGTTCAATTGATAAACAAAATCACTAAGCTGCGCTTATTCAAGGATGACACTGGCAAGATGAACAAATCTATCATTGACATCAGCGGTTCCGCCTTGGTCGTTAGCCAATTCACATTGGCTGCCGACACCAAACGTGGCAATCGCCCTGGGTTTTCCAATGCTGCACCACCCGATCGCGGTCGCGCGCTTTATGAATATTTCGCGGACGGATTGGCACAGATGGGCGTACCTGTTGAAACAGGCAAATTCGGCGCAGACATGCAGGTCCGTTTGATCAATGACGGTCCCGTTACAATTTGGCTGGACACCGCCGAGAGGAAATAATTCCAACCTTTTTGACACCCACCCAAACACTAGATTGACAAGGCTCACCCCCCCCCCGCATCGGAGGCGCTTCGTACCTCCAAAGGTCGGATTATAAGATGAAATTGAGGCTTCCCTTGCCAGGTTCTAAATTCACCGCCAAACCATTAAGTTTTATCTACCGGTTTTCATTACTATATTTCTTCAGCTCTGCCCGCGCTACTTGGCGGCGATGGACGGCGTCGGGGCCATCGGCGAAACGTAAGGTGCGTACGTGGGTCCACATATGGGCTAAGTCCGTATCCTGCGAAATTCCTGCAGCACCATGAAGTTGCATCGCTTCATCAATCACCTTGCCCGCCATTAGAGGCGCGACAACCTTAATCTTGGAAATCCACGGTTGTGCCGCGCGAACGCCTGCGGTGTCCATCATATAGGCGGCCTTTAGGCACAACAAACGCGCCATTTCAATTTCCATGCGCGCATTTGCGATGATGTCGTAGTTCGCGCCCAGTTCGATAATCTTTTTGCCAAATGCCTCGCGGGCAAGTCCCCGTTTGCACATCATTTCCAATGCTTTTTCCGCCTGTCCAATCGCGCGCATACAGTGGTGAATACGCCCCGGTCCCAGGCGGCCTTGGGCAACCTCAAACCCCCGTCCTTCGCCCAAAACTACGGCGCGAGCCGAAAGGCGCACGTTGGTAAAGCGCAGGTGCATATGTCCATGAGGCGCATCATCATGGCCGAACACCTGCATAGGGCGCAAAACTTCGACGCCTGGCGTGTCAGCATCCATGACGAACATCGTGTGTCGGCTGTGTTTTGGCGCATTAGGATCGCTGCAGGCCATCACAATATAAAGCGCACAACGCGGATCACCAGACCCCGAAATCCACCATTTTTCGCCGTTTAGAACCCACTCATCACCATCCTTTTTCGCCACAAAACTTAGCTGAGCAGCATCAGAAGATGCGGTATTTGGTTCGGTCATCACATAGGCGGAGCGAGTTTTACCGTCTAACAGGTCATTCAGCCAGCGGTCTTTGTGTTCTTGCGTGCCATAGCGCTCTAACACTTCCATATTACCTGTGTCAGGAGCGTTACAGTTGAACACCTCGGCTGCGATACCAACCTTGCCCATTTCTTCGGCCAGATAGGCATATTCCACGGTGCTAAGCCCATACCCACGCTCACTGTCGGTGAGCCAAAAATTCCACAGACCGCGTTCGCGCGCCAAAGATTTTAGACCATCTAAAATTTCCAACTGACGTTCGGTATGTTTGAAGCGATCCCCAGTGGGGTGTGTACCGACTAAAGCGTGGTACTCTGCATCCAGCGGCGCAATATCGTTTTCCACCATATCGCGCACCGCCTTGATCAATGGTGCAACACGTTCGCTAATCCCAAGATCCATTTTAAACCTCTTACTCTGGCAATTGATAGTCTGCGAATTGACGGCGCAGGGTCAATTTTGAAACCTTACCCGTCGCAGTCAGCGGCAATGCATCCACAAATTCGATGGCATCAGGCAACTGCCATTTCGCCACGTGTTTCAACAGCATCTCGTCAATCTCTGTCTTGTTTACGCGGATATCCCCATTGGGAACCACAACCAAGATTGGGCGTTCATCCCATTTTGGATGAGGCACAGCGATCACAGCACAGCTGGCGACATCAGGATGGCCCATGACTACGTTCTCCAAATCAATGGAACTAATCCATTCACCACCTGATTTAATCAAATCTTTGGCGCGGTCTTGGATCATTAAATATCCATCGGCACTGATGGATGCGATATCGCCCGTTCCAAACCACCCATCGGCGTCCATGGCTTCAGCGGTGGCCTCTTCATTATTGAAATACCCACTGATCACATTGTTGCCGCGAACATAAAGTTCGCCAACAGCTTCACCATCATGGGGCTGGCGAACACCAGCCTCGTCTACAATCTTCAATTCAACCCCATAAACACGGCGGCCCTGCAATTGTTGCAGGTCCAAACGTTCTTCTAATGTGGTATTGGTCGCAAATGACACCGGCAGATTTCCTTGGGTTCCAATTGGACTCATCTCGGTCATGCCCCATGCGTGACAAACGGAAACGCCAGATTTTTCAAATCCTTCGATCATTGAACGCGGCGCGGCCGATCCACCCACGACAACGCTGCTAAATCCATCTGGATTACGACCCTGATTAGCGATTTCGCCCGCCAACCCCTGCCAAACCGTGGGTACACCCCAAGCTGAGGAAACCTTTTCTGCATCCATAAGTTTGAACAAAGATGCCCCATCCAATGCACCCCCAGGGAATATCAAAGATGCGCCAACCATCGGCGCGGTATAGGGCAGCCCCCATGCATTCACGTGAAACAGGGGGACAACGGGCAACACGCGCGCGCCTTCTGACAACATCGCGCCCACGCCTACAACCACGGAATAAGCATGCAACACGGTTGAGCGATGGGAATAAAGCGCCCCTTTCGGGTTCCCAGTTGTGCCAGATGTATAACATAGGCCTGCTGCTGTATCCTCTGGCAATTCAGGCCAATTGAAATCAGTCGAATGTGCTGCCAGTAAATCTTCATAGCAGCCCAGTGGCAGATCACTTTCTACCATGTGATCTGCGTCTGTCATCAGGATGATTTTCAAATCTCTCGGCAATTGATCCCTAATGGCTGCGATCACGGGAACAAATGTGGTATCCACAAAAATTACGCGATCTTTGGCGTGCTGAATTATGTAAACCATCTGTTCAGCGCTTAATCGCGGATTGATCGTGTGACATACAGCCCCCATGCCGCTGATCGCATAATACAGTTCAAAATGGCGATACCCATTCCATGCTAAAGTGGCGACACGATCCCCACGCTCTATTCCCATGTCCAGCAACGCATTGGCCAACTGCCCAACACGCGCATAGGCATCAGGATAGGTATAGCGATGCAAGTCCCCTTCGGTACGTACAGAAACGATTTCAGCAGCTTTGTGAATTTCCGCTGCAAAACGCAGGATTTCGATAATCGATAGCGGTCGATGCATCATTTGGCCCAGCATCGCAGTCTCCCATGGTGTTAGTGTTTTTGTGATATGAAAATGTTTAGCGCATAAAGGCAAGCTGACAATTGCGAAAACGCCGCGTTAATCGCTTTCTACGTCCTGCATCGCCAGGGAGAATTCGGATGACTGTACCTTTCGCAGGTCATCAGTCGACAATGGATAGGTTGGTTTTGACAACCGATTTCGCACAACCCAAATCAGGCGCTCCTGTGCGCGGGTAATCGCGACATAGGCTAGGCGTTTCCACAGAGGCGTGCCCGCCTCAGTCTTTCCCATACGCGCGGCAGTGTAAATATCGGGTGCGAATACCTGAACCGAGTCCCATTGTGACCCCTGCGCCTTATGAATCGTGACTGCGGCCCCGTGTAAAAACGTGGCCCCCATTCGCGCGGCAAAAGGAATAAAGGGTTCTTCTTCGTCCGGTTTTTCGATTTTTACAATAGAGGCTGCCGACAATTGTGGATCCTCTGCCCCAACGACATGCAGGCGTGAAAACCCAGGTTTGCGTCCAGGGCCCAAATAGATAACTTGCGCCCCTTTAATCAAGCCACGCGCCTCTAGATCGATCCGCTTTTTACGGTGTTTCACGGGCAATTCGATCCCATCACAGATCAATGGTTCGCCCGGCAGAAGACTGTCATCTGGCGCTTCATACACCGTTCGAAATGCTTTAATCAGGCGTATACGGGTTGCATTTCGCCACACCAGTACAGGCGAGCGGGCCATTAAATCCACCTCAACCCGCTGGCCCCACTGCACACGATCATCCCGCTTTGCAACGACCTGTATCATCTGTTCAAAGTCGTTAAATTGCAACTGAGGATCCGCCAAAGCGTGGGCCAAATCCAAAATCGGGTTGTCCTGTGTTTGACGATGTACACGTTCCAACTTCAATTTACGTGGCTCAGACAGCGTTTCAAATACCATGCTCCCAGACTGGTTCACAGGCGCAAGCTGTGCTGGGTCACCAAAAACGACTAGGGTTGGAAAAATTTCTTTCAGGTCATCGAATTGACGATCATCTAACATGGACGCTTCATCCACAAACCCGATATCTAATGGATTCTCGCGCCGTTTCCATCCCGTAATGAAATCGGATCCACGCAGCCCCGCAGCGGCCAAGGCCCCCGGAATTGATTTATTATTCTGATAAAACTCGTGCGCACGCGTCAACGCCTCTTCCGTCAAACCCTCAACTTCGGGACGTTCAATTTCGCCTGAAAGCCATTCGGCAATGCGTTCATATTCGGGGTCATAAACAGGGGTATACAGGATCCTGTGAATGGTAGTTGCGGGCACTCCACGCACACGTAAAACACTTGCCGCCTTATTCGTTGGCGCAAGAATAGCAAGCGTGCGTTTGTCACGTCGACGACGACTTTCGTAATCACCCGAAATCACCTCAACGCCTGCTTCAGAAAGCGCGTTGTAAAGATGCGCAAGTAGCAGCGTTTTACCCGATCCTGCCTTGCCCATCACGGCCATAACACTTGATGTGCTGTCGCGTGGTGGCATCAACAGGCTGTCGTACAAATCAATCCCAGAGCGAAGCAGCATAGCGCTGAGATTGTCAAAGGCGTCGGCTTGATCGTCAGAAAAGATTACTGCAGGTGGTGTCATGCCGCGACCCTACTGTGCGGCATGACAAAGCACCAGAGGGGATCATCCCTCCAATACATCCTCAAGAGTACGCAAACCCGTCCGAGGGGATTGCACTAGAACAGACATATTGCCAGGTTTGTGCTGGTTGTTCATCATCTTCATGTGTGCGCCGGGAATCTCTGCCCAAGGAAAAACTTCCGACATGCAGGGGTCCAAGCGGCGCTCAACCATCAAACGGTTCGCTGATGCAGCCTGTTTCAGATGAGCAAAGTGGCTGCCCTGCAAGCGTTTTTGGTGCATCCACATGTAACGCACGTCAAAGGTACAATTAAACCCTGTCGTGCCCGCACAGATCACAACCATACCACCTTTTTTGCAGACAAACGTTGAAACAGGAAATGTGGACTCACCCGGATGTTCAAACACCATATCCACATTGTTGCCCTTGCCTGTGATGTCCCAAATCGCCTTTCCGAACTTACGCACCTCTTTAAACCACTCGACATATTCGGGGGTGTTCACGGTTGGTAGCTGTCCCCAGCAATTGAAATCTTTGCGGTTCAACACGCCTTTAGCGCCCAAGTTCATGACAAATTCACGCTTGCTTTCGTCGGAAATTACGCCAATCGCATTTCCACCCGCGGCATTAATCAATTGGATTGCATATGACCCTAATCCACCCGAGGCACCCCAAACTAAAACGTTCTGGCCTGGTTTCAATTCATGTGGATGGTGACCAAAAAGCATGCGATATGCTGTGGCAAGCGTCAGTGTGTAACATGCGCTTTCTTCCCATGTGAGGTGTTTTGGGCGCGGCAACAATTGTTGTGCCTGAACGTTCGTAAATTGAGCGAATGATCCGTCAGGTGTTTCATAGCCCCAGATACGCTGTGATGTTGAATACATCGGATCACCACCGTTACATTCCTCATCATCACCATCATCCTGATTACAGTGAATCACAACTTCGTCGCCAACTTTCCAGTTGCGCACTTTATCACCGACGGCCCAAACGATGCCAGATGCGTCAGAACCCGCAATGTGGTAATCGGCACCGTGACCATCAAACGGTGAAATCGGTACACCAAGGCCTGCCCAGACTCCATTGTAATTAACGCCTGCAGCCATAACCAAAACCAACACTTCGTGGCTATCTGGTTTCGGGGTATCAACAACCTCGACCTGAAATGCCTTGTCAGGTTCGCCATGGCGTTCACGACGGATCGTCCATGCGTACATCTGTTTCGGCACATATCCCATCGGAGGGATTTCACCGACTTCATAAAGCTCTTTCTCAGGTGCGTCATACTGCGCAAGACCAGAGTTCGTATCTAAGGCCATTTGATCCTCCTGTTCTATTTTTCGCCGCATCGCAGAATCGCGAATTCCTTTGAGTGCTAAAGACAATAAAGTAATAATGCAACTTTTTTCTGCGTTTTTTTGTAATTTTATAACCGAGCAATCGCAGAAAAATGCATAACGCTTGATAAAATTTCACGAAAGTCGATCATTTTTTCACTGGTCAATGGGCAATTTACATAAATCATCACGTTAAACCATTAAATTACTGCAGTTTATAAACATTCGTTTTTTAGCACTAGGCGTGTAAATTCCGCACAATACTATGAACTCCTCTACGCAAAATACGGACACGCCGCAGTGCGGCGAATTGACAAAGCCATATAATTTCGAATATCTAACAATAAACGTAATTTTATTACTCTTGAGAGGATTCGATGTCGCAAGCGCAAAAAGACCGCCCCTGGCTAATCAGAACCTACGCTGGCCACTCAACGGCGCAGGCATCAAATGCGCTTTATCGGGCTAACTTGGCCAAGGGCCAGACAGGCCTGTCCGTGGCCTTCGATCTCCCTACGCAAACGGGATATGACAGTGACCATACCTTGGCCCGCGGCGAGGTTGGGAAAGTGGGCGTTCCTATCTGCCACCTGGGCGATATGCGCACATTGTTTGATGAAATTCCGCTGGAACAAATGAACACATCCATGACAATCAACGCGACAGCGCCATGGATGCTGGCCTTGTATATCGCAGTGGCAGAGGAACAGGGTGTAAATGTCAAAACGCTTCAGGGCACCGTGCAAAATGACCTGATCAAAGAATATCTAAGCCGCGGCACATATATATGCCCGCCAAAACCATCGCTAAAACTGATAGGAGACGTAGCAGAGTACTGTTATAAAAACGTGCCGAAGTGGAACCCGATGAACGTCTGTTCCTATCACTTGCAAGAGGCAGGCGCGACACCTGAACAGGAATTGGCCTATGCCATGGCAACGGCGATTGCGGTTCTGGACGAGCTAAGACCCCGCGTCGCACCCGAGGATTTCCCCGCGCTGTGCGGACGCATTTCATTCTTTGTAAATGCAGGCATACGCTTTGTTACCGAAATGTGCAAAATGCGGGCGTTTGTGGATTTGTGGGATGAAATCCTGACCGAGCGATACGGCGTCACCGATCCACGTCACCGTCGTTTCCGGTATGGTGTTCAAGTGAACTCACTTGGCCTAACAGAACAGCAACCTGAAAACAATGTTTACCGTATTTTGATCGAAATGCTGGCCGTGACCCTATCGAAAAGCGCGCGCGCGCGTGCTGTGCAGCTACCTGCTTGGAATGAAGCGTTGGGCCTCCCTCGCCCATGGGATCAACAGTGGTCCATGCGCATGCAGCAAATCATGGCATTTGAAACTGACCTGTTGGAATACGAAGATCTGTTTGATGGCAACCCCGCCGTTGATGCCAAGGTCGCGGCACTAAAAGAAGGTGCGCGCCATGAGCTGAGCAACCTTGAGGGCATGGGTGGTGCAATACAATCGATTGAATACATGAAAGCACGTTTGGTCGATAGTAACGCGGATCGCCTGAACAAAATCGAACGCAATGAAACCATCGTCGTGGGCGTCAACAAATTCACCAACGGCGAAGAAAGCCCGCTAACCACAGGCGACGGTGGCATTATGGTCGTTGATCCCGCGGTCGAGGCCGACCAAATCGAACGCCTAAATAAATGGCGTGCGGATCGGGACGAGGACGCTGTAAGCAGTGCATTAGCCGCTTTACGCGCAGCCGCACAATCAGGTAACAATGTAATGAAGCCTTCAATCGCGGCCGCAAAAGCGGGCGTCACGACAGGTGAATGGGCCGCAGAAATGCGTTCGGTTTTTGGTGAATACCGCGGCCCAACAGGCGTTTCGAGCGGTGTATCCAACAAAACTGAAGGGTTGGATGACATCCGCGATGCGGTCGATGCCGTGAGCGATAAGTTAGGGCGTCGTTTGTCCTTCCTGATGGGGAAGCCTGGGTTAGATGGCCATTCAAACGGTGCTGAACAAATCGCATTCCGCGCGCGCGATTGTGGCATGGATATCAGTTACGAGGGCATCCGCCTGACCCCTGATCAAATCATCGAAGCTGCGCGTGAAAACGCACCACATGTGATTGGCCTGTCAATCCTATCTGGCAGCCATCTACCCCTCGTCGAAGACGTCCTGAAAAAACAACGCGAGGCTGGATTAAGCCACATTCCATTGATCGTTGGCGGCATTATTCCAGATGAGGATGCCAAACGCCTGTTGGCAATGGGGGTTGCACGCGTTTATACGCCAAAGGATTTTGAATTGAACATGATCATGTCCGACATCGTGACATTGGCTGACCCAGAGGCAATCGCCGCAGAATAATACACACCTCTGGTAAATTACATAAACGCCCCCTAACGTTTGCGTAGGCTTTAGAGGGTATGTTTATGATTAAGATTCGACAGCTACACCATTCGGATTTTGAGGGTTGGTCAAGGCTTTGGCGCGGCTATTTAGAATTTTACGAAACAGTATTGGGTGAGGATATTTATCACACAACATTTGGACGTCTGATCGATCCTGCGTGTGCACATCAAAACGCATTTGTCGCCGGGGCCGAAGGCCGACTGATCGGATTGGTCCATTATATTTTCCATGCTCATAATTGGCGGACGGAGGACGTAATATATCTTCAGGATCTTTATGTCGATCCATCCGTGCGCGGAACGGGTGTAGGCCGTAAATTAATCGAAGCGGTGTATCGGGCAGCCGACGAAAATGAGACACCCAACGTGTACTGGATGACCCAAGACTGCAACACAACTGCTCGCCAGTTGTATGACCGCATCGGTCAGTTGACCCCATTTATCAAATATCAACGATAGGATTTCACCATGACAATTCACATCGGCGCCGCAAAAGGCGACATAGCCCCAACTGTCCTGTTGCCGGGTGATCCTCTGCGATCAAAATGGGCAGCTGAAAATTTTTTGACCAATGCGCGACTCGTCAATCAGGTACGCGGAATGTTGGGATACACAGGAACCTACCGCGGAAACCCAGTGACAATTCATGGATCGGGCATGGGTATGCCGTCCCTGTCAATTTATGTGAACGAATTGATCCTTGACTATGATGCGCAAACCCTGATCCGCATCGGGTCATGTGGAGGGATGCAGCCACAGGTGGGCATCCGCGATGTTATTTTGGCGATGACCGCAACCTCCATAAACACACCATCTGCTGGCATATTCAAAGAAGTCAACTTTGCCCCCTGTGCAGATTATGGACTGTTGAGTGCTGCCGTTGAGGCCTCAAAATTCCGAGGGGCAAAGACACATGTGGGCGGGATTTATTCATCCGACGTGTTTTACGACGAACGACCCGACCTGAACGAACAAATGACTCGCCACGGCATACTAGGTGTCGAAATGGAAGCAGCTGAGCTTTATAACCTTGCCGCGCGACATGGGCGACGCGCCTTGGCCGTTCTAACCGTTTCAGATCACCTACAAACAGGCGAAGCTCTTCCCGCCGATCAACGCGAACAAAGCTTTGGCGAGATGATAGAAATCGCATTGGAGGCCGCTTTTGCATAATCTAAATCATCGCCCTTGGGTGCCCGAAAATTGTGAACGCTACATTCAGGACGTGGCGGCAAAAACCGCTGGTTCTTCATCTGTGCACATTGCAAGCCAGATCGCGTCATTGGCCAAAGACAATCGCCAGATTCACGAACGCGATTGTTTCAACCTGAACCCTGCCACGAATGTGATGAATCCTCGTGCCGAGGCACTATTGTCCAGTGGTATTGGAACGCGCCCATCCCTAGGATATCCGGGTGACAAATACGAAATGGGTTTAGAGGCAATTGAGCAGATCGAAGTCATCTGCGCCGAGCTATGCGCCGAGGTATTTCAGGCAAAATATGCCGAAATTCGCGTACCATCCGGTGCGATTGCAAACCTGTACGCATTCATGGCCCTTTGTAAGCCTGGGGATGAGATTATTGTCCCCCCTGCTTCAATCGGTGGGCATATCACGCACCATCAGGCGGGATGCGCAGGATTATTCGGGTTAAACATCCATCACGCACCTGTTTTGGCAGATAGGTACACGGTTGATGTCGCTGGGTTGGCAAAACTGGCCGAGCAAGTGCGCCCAAAACTGATCACCATTGGCGGCAGTTTGAATTTGGAACCCCATCCCGTTGCGCACATCGTAGAGATTGCAAAGGGTGTCGGCGCAAAAACCTTGTTTGACGCCGCCCACCAATGCGGGATTATAGCAGGGCGCGCATGGGATAATCCCCTATCCCAAGGAGCCGACATCATGACGATGAGCACTTATAAATCGCTGGGTGGGCCGCCCGCTGGACTGATCGTGACGAATGATGCAGGAATTGCGGAAACGCTGGATCACATCGCCTTTCCTGGAATGACAGCAAACTTTGACGCAGCAAAATCAGCGGCCCTTGCGATGGCGATGTTGGATTGGCGCGATCATGGTCAGGCCTACGCCAAGGCCATGATTGATACGGCGCGGACCCTTGCGGCAGAGTTGCAAAAACTCGACATGCCTGTGTTTGAAACATCATCTGGCTCCACAACATCCCATCAGTTCGCAGTCCGTGCTGCGGGCTATGGTGGTGGACAAGCGGCGTCAAAAACTCTACGACAGGCTGGGTTCCTCGCCTGTGGGATTGGATTACCGATTGAGGCGGTTAAGGGCGACATGAACGGATTGCGCATCGGAACACCTGAATTGGTACGGTGGGGCATGAACCTTGAACACATGCCGCGCCTTGCACAATTGATCAATGACGCCCTATGCGCAAATGATCCCGCAGGCATGGCAGCGGAGGTCGCCAAATGGCGATCAGAGTTTGACAGCTTGCATTATATCCACGGGCATTAATCGCGCCCGTGTGACCCATCATATCCGTTAATGGGTGGGGACAGCCAACCATCAAGCGCATCATTGGTTGGGGCAAAGACCTCAACCAACAGTGGATAACAGGCGGCAACGTCACTGGAATGTTCGGACGAACAATCCCCACCTGGACATGCCGACAGCGCGCCTAACAAATCAATTTCTGCGAAGAATTCCAAATAATCACCGGGGCGCACGGGACTCGCCTTCATGAAATATTGGCCAGTATCCCTCGTGAACCCCGTACACATGAAAACATTTAGGACATCATGCACAAGTGCTTCGCCATCCTGAAGCGAACCCTCCATTTGATCTGCCATCGCGCGGGTTAGATTAGAATGACAGCAGTGGTGATATTGGTTCCCTGACAATAAATTGCCCGTATACGGATCACAGCGCGTCCCAATCACATCATGCACGGACCCACCATATTCATCCATGCCGTACCAATCGAGCGTATCTTTCACAATCGTTGCCATAGGACGCAAATAAGGGAATGATGACCACATGCGTTCCCCTGTTGTGATATGTGTCCCATGAAGCGCGCGGGTTTTGCCCGAATAAAACCTTTCATTCAGATTTGTTGCGTGAAATAAGTTTAGGTCGCCCACCTGTGGCCCCTCAACCGATGAAATGCGAAAAAACTGTCCCGCATCGGCGCGAAAAGTGCGTGCATCCCGCGCAGGCACAAGAATTTCATCCACCTTCTCTGCCCCCTGTCGCGCAGAACGATACAGCTCCAAATCAGGTGCAGGTAGGGTTGCGTTTGGATAACAAATTACGGGCTTTATCTTGCGTCGTGCCTCTGCGTCTTGTGGCTTATTGCTCATCTTATCGTCCCGTTGGTTCATGAATCTCAGTTCTCATACTAAGCCAAAGCAAATGCACCATGGCAATCATTTTAAGCGTCGATGCAATCCTGCTTGACCTTATTCAGCGTTTTGGTATCACACGAAAATTCTCAGGGCGGGGCGAAATTCCCCACCGGCGGTAAGGGAGCCCCCAAGCCCGCGAGCGCTCAGCAATGAGGTCAGCAGATCAGGTGCAATTCCTGAGCCGACGGTTACAGTCCGGATGAAAGAGAAGACGCAATGCGCCGATCAAGATCGGTGTGCTGTCGTGTAATCGCCTTGGGTGAAGTACGCGTGAATAAGGAGATTTCATGATGCACACCCAAATCGCCTATGTCCAAGCAAAATAGCATTCCAACATTGTTTCAAAATCGCTGGATGGGTTTCGTGCCGCCCTGCCCGATGCGGATATCGCCAGTTTCGAGATTCCGGGCGCGTTTGAAATGCCCCTGATCGCGAAAGAGTTGGCCAAAACAGGCAAATATGACGCCGTGGTGTGCGCAGCCTTTGTTGTGGACGGTGGGATTTATCGCCATGATTTCGTGGCCCAAACTGTGGTTGAGGCCTTGATGAACGTTGGTCTTGAAACAGGGGTGCCTGTGCTGTCCGTTTCGCTAACCCCCCATCATTTTCAAGAGACCTAATTTCACACGAAACAGTTTGAAGATCACTTCGTGAAAAAAGGGACCGAGGCCGCAGCGGCCGCCGATCAAATCGTGCGTCTGCGGCGTGAAATACATGCGTGATAATATTCCCAAGTCGACCTCGGGTGGCGCGAATAGCCCCTCCCATGGGGGGAGTTCGGCGCTTGCCAATCTAGCTGTTGGCTGGGTGTAAGGAACTGCGATCTTGGACGGTGAACCACACCATGCACATTATAATCGGCCTTATCCTCGCATTCGTCCTCCTTGCGATTTTCAGAAATCGCAAAACCCGCATATGCCGCTGGCGGCGCAACCGTTCGGGGGATAATCACGCAGGGGTCATGTTCAAATGTATGATGTGTGGCGCAGAAATACGTGTGCCGCGGGAAACGCCGCCTAACTTCTGTATGAAGGCCAACCAATCAAATAAAAAGCGCGGTCACCCGAAGGGAGACCGCGCTGGTCGGATCACGCAAGTGATCCGAAATACCTTAGATTGTGCGTTCAACCATCATCTTTTTGATTTCGGCAATCGCCTTGGCGGGGTTCAAACCCTTGGGGCAGGTTTTGGCACAGTTCATGATTGTGTGACAGCGATACAATTTAAACGGATCTTCTAATTCGTCCAAACGTTCGCCCGTTGCTTCATCGCGACTATCAATTATCCAGCGATAGGCATGCAATAGCGCAGCTGGGCCCAGATAACGATCGCCGTTCCACCAATAGGATGGACAGGACGTTGAACAGGATGCGCACATCACACATTCATATAGTCCATCAAGTTTTTTGCGATCCTCAATTGACTGTTTCCATTCCTTTGCAGGACGGTTTGTTTTTGTTTCCAACCACGGCATGATTGATGCGTGTTGCGCGTAGAAATGCGTCAAATCGGGGATCAAATCCTTGACCACAGGCATGTGTGGCAAAGGATAGATTTTCACATCGCCCTTAATCTCATCCATACCATAGATACAGGCCAAGGTGTTAATCCCATCGATGTTCATCGCACATGATCCACAAATCCCCTCGCGACAAGACCGGCGGAACGTCAGGGTTGGATCAATTTCGTTTTTAATCTTAATCAACGCATCCAAAACCATCGGGCCACAGGTATCCATATCCACGAAATAGGTATCAACGCGTGGGTTTTCGCCATCATCTGGCGTCCAGCGATAGATATCAAATTTGCGGAAATTGGTTGCGCCTTCTGGCTTGGGCCATGTTTTTCCACGTTTCACACGCGAATTTTTGGGCAGTGCAAATTGAACCATAACGTAGTTCCTCTCTATGCCTTAGCTGGCGTTAAAATCGGTCTGGGCAAGTCATAATTGAGATTGTAGCGACATTAGAACGTGCGAACCTTTGGCGCGATCTTTTCAAGCGAGATACCGCCTTGGCCTTCTGTGGTCAGCGGATCAACAATTACCGGACGATAGCTTAGATCGACGTCTTTGCCTTCGACTTTCGCGATTGTGTGCACGCGCCAGTTGTCATCATCACGCTCCGTGAAATCCTCATGCGCGTGAGCGCCGCGGCTCTCTTCGCGTGCTGCTGCGCCGGCGATTGTGGCAAGTGCGTTAGGCATTAGGTTTGTCAATTCCAATGTTTCCATCAAATCACTGTTCCACACCAATGAACGATCTGTGACTTGGATATCATCCATTTTGGCAGCGATCGCTGTCATTTTTTCCACGCCCTGCGCCAATGTTTCAGACGTACGGAACACCGCCGCATCCTCTTGCATCGTTCGTTGCATTTCCAGTCGCAAATCAGCAGTTGGTAATGCACCATTGGAATGACGCAATCCATCAAAACGATCAAAGGCCTGATTTAAAGAGACTTGGTTCAACACGGGGTTTGCCGCATTCGCATCCACCATCTGACCTGCGCGGATCGCCGCGGCGCGTCCAAAGACAACCAAGTCAATCAATGAGTTCGACCCCAAGCGGTTTGCACCGTGAACAGAGGCACAACCCGCCTCACCCACAGCCATAAGGCCAGGTACGATTGCATTTGGGTCTTCGGCGGATGGGTTTAACACCTCACCCCAATAGTTTGTTGGAACGCCGCCCATGTTATAGTGAACGGTTGGCAGAACCGGAATCGGTTCTTTGGTCACATCGACACCTGCGAAGATTTTCGCACTCTCTGAGATACCGGGCAGACGTTCTGCCAAGGCGTCTGCTGGTAAGTGGCTTAAGTTAAGGTGAATGTGATCTCCACCCGTGCCGACACCGCGACCTTCCCGAATTTCCATTGTCATACAGCGCGATACGTAATCGCGCGGCGCAAGGTCTTTATAATGAGGTGCGTAGCGCTCCATGAAACGCTCGCCTTCTGAGTTGGTCAAGTATCCGCCTTCACCGCGCGCGCCTTCTGTAATCAAACAGCCTGAGCCGTAGATGCCCGTTGGGTGGAACTGAACAAACTCCATGTCCTGCAATGACAGACCCGCGCGGGCCACCATACCGCCACCGTCACCTGTGCAGGTATGTGCAGATGTGGCGCTAAAATAGGCACGGCCATATCCGCCAGTGGCCAAAACAACCATCTTTGCGTTAAAGACATGAAATGTACCATCGTCTAATTTCCAACACACAACACCCTGACATTGTCCGTCATCGGACATGATTAAATCAATCGCAAAATACTCGATGTAAAACTCAGCATTATTTTTTAGGGACTGACCATAAAGCGTGTGCAAAATCGCGTGACCTGTGCGGTCAGCAGCTGCACAAGTACGTTGCACGGGGGGGCCTTCGCCGAACTCTGTGGTGTGACCTCCAAAGGGGCGTTGGTAAATTTTACCCTCTTCCGTACGACTGAAGGGAACGCCGTAATGTTCCAATTCATAAACCGCCTTGGGCGCTTCACGGGCAAGATATTCCATCGCATCAGTGTCACCCAACCAATCTGACCCTTTGACGGTATCATACATGTGCCACTGCCAGTGGTCGGGACCCATGTTAGAAAGCGACGCCGCAATCCCGCCCTGCGCCGCAACTGTGTGCGAACGGGTTGGGAAAACCTTGGTCACACACGCCGTGCGCAACCCCTGCTCTGCCATGCCTAATGTCGCGCGCAAACCAGCACCACCAGCTCCCACAACAACCACGTCATATTCATGTGTTTCGTACGTATATTCTGTCATCTGCTTCGCCTCTTAGAGTGCTAGTTTTGCAATTGCGAACAAACCCATGGCCATCAGTCCGTATGAGATGCATTTGATGAGGATGATGGTGATTTTTTGTGCAAGCCCATGCACATAATCTTCGATCAAAACCTGCGCACCCGATTGGAAATGTTCAAACCCAACGATCAATGTCAGCGCTGCGATCAACGCAGGGAACGGATGCGCAAAATATGCGATCACCGTAGCATAGTCTTCACCAACAATGTTACCGAACGTAAAGACAAACAATGGGATCAGGATAAGAAGTGCAACAGAGCTAACTTTCATCGCCCAAAAATGCGCTGTCCCTGACTTTGCACTGCCCATGCCAGTTGCACGTTTGCGGTCTGTTAAATAACGCATCATAACCCCTTTACAACATTGAGACGGTGATACCGGTTAACACAACGGATCCGAAAACAACGATCCACCCTAATTTTTCAGCAGTCGGGATGTCCAATGCAACTGCGTTGTCCCAAATTAGGTGGCGTACACCACCCAATGTGTGGTACCAAAGCGCCCAGATTGATCCAAGCATCACAAGTTTACCAAACCAACTTGTCATAACCGCATCCGCCATCGCAAAATACTCTGCCGATGTTGCAGCCGCGAATAACCACCAAACGATCAAAATTCCAGCAACGATTAATGCGTTGCCTGTGATACGCACAAAAATTGAACTAATCGATGTCAATTGCGGGCGATAAATCATTAAATGAGGGGACAGCGGTCGATTGCCGCGGTTCACATCAGCCATCTTATTCAGCCTTTCGGTTGGTGCGCGTCGTTCATGCGCGAAATAATATTCGACGTCTTAACGGATAATTACGACAAAACCAGTCCCCAGAAAAGGTTTGACAGAAGTTTTTTTGAACTTTTTACAATTTGTGATCACAGCATAATATTGCGTGATCACAAATCATTAAACTGGGGCGTTAAATTCGCATCAAACTCAGTACAAATCGTGTTAGAAACGGAGGGTGGATCGTAACACGCATTCGCCTCTCCGCACTTTTCGATCTTGACTTCGACATTGGAGGGAAACCCCAAAATAGCCTTAATGACTGCATGAGCAAGTTCATGATAAAAAATAGAAATGAGGTTTGATGCAACAAAAGCCGCTTCTTCACTCGCACCTGCAATGCACCCACATAGTAGCACCGAATAGTTTCCAAAGAACCCTAAAATAAACCGCAAAAACGTCTCCCTATTATCCTCAGCAGATAGGATACAGAAACGGTCACTCAGCGGTCAGCTTACAACGTTGTGATCAGATGGGACACACGGCCCAATAGTCCAAGTCCAACATTACATCAGGCTTGTATTTACCGTCTTCGCCGCGCAACTCTTTGGGATGGGTTCCTTTTGTGGCGACCAAGCGCAACCTCAGCAAGCCCACACCGGGATGATCCGTTTCTGCACGATCCAAAACTTCGGACCATGCTTTGACAGTATCGCCCGCGAAACATGGGTTTGCATGGGTGCCGGCATTCAGACCCACAATCATCTGTGCGTTTGCCAAACCGTTAAACGACAGCGTGCGCGCCATTGATATCACATGTCCACCATAAATCAGACGCTGGCCATCGGGACGGAAAGTCGCGTCAAAATGCACCTTGGCCGTATTTTGCCATAGGCGTGTTGCCATCATATGTTCGGCCTCTTCGATGGTGACGCCATCAACGTGATCAATAATTTCACCAACCTCATAATCCGCCCAACGGTGCAATTCCCCCGCTAGCGTAAAGTCATAATTTGAAAAATCTAATCCTGCGGGCAACACCAAATCAGTTGGGCTAAGGGCCTTGGCCAATTCTGGGACGACAGTGTTAGGCGCGGGTGCTGCAACGTTGCGTTTGCGCACCATGACCCAGCGGACATATTCCATGACCACATCGTCATTTTGATTAAGCCCTTGGGTGCGCACGTAAACAACGCCCGTCTTACCATTAGAATTCTGTTTTAATCCGAGCACGGTTGATTGTGATCGCAGTGTATCGCCCTCATAAACGGGTAAAATCCAGCGACCTTCTGCATACCCAAGGTTTGCAACAGCATTCAGCGACACATCAGGAACGGTTTTCCCGAAAACCACATGAAACGCAGCCAAATCATCAATCGGAGATTTCGCAAGACCACTCCTGCGTGCAAATTCATCAGAAGAATACAGGGCATGACGCGCAGGATATAACGCATGATAGAGCGCGCGTTCCCCACCTGAAACGGTACGTGGAACGGCGTGGTCAATCACTTGGCCAATGCTGTAGTCTTCGAAAAACCGACCCGGGTTGGTCTTGGTCATTATTGCTCTCCTAGTTTCATGTCGGGCACATACCGCGCCTCAACCTGCTTGATCACCG